>ERZ1674171.116-NODE-117-length-12354-cov-20.965688_pt1 | contig 12354 bp, 8 predicted proteins | sample MGYA00581291_ERZ1674171 | MGnify/ENA primary metagenome ERZ1674171 (study PRJEB41354, sample SAMEA4873344) | human saliva metagenome | biome: human-associated habitat [ENVO:00009003]; feature: mouth environment [ENVO:08000002]; material: saliva material... | reverse complement strand
AAACCAAAGAATGGTTAGACGCGTTAAGCTCTGTTTTAGAATATGAAGGCAGCGAACGCGCCCAATACCTGCTGGAAAGTTTGGTCAAATACAGCCGTGACAAAGGCATCCGCATGCCTCACGGCACCACTACTCCATATTTGAATACTGTTTCCGTTGAAAACGAAAAAGGCATTCCCGGCGACCAAAACATCGAGCACCGCATTCGTGCTTTCGTACGTTGGAATGCCGCGGCTATCGTATTGCGCGCGGGTAAAAAAGATCTGGAATTGGGTGGACACATTGCATCTTTCCAATCTGCTGCGACCATGTACGAAGTCGGCTTCAACCACTTCTGGAAAGCCAAAGGCGAAGGCGAAGAAGGTGATTTGGTATTCTTCCAAGGTCATGCCGCTCCCGGCATTTATGCACGTGCTTTCGTTGAAGGCCGTCTGACTGAAGACCAATTGAACAACTTCCGTCAAGAAGTTGCCGGTCATGGTCTGCCTTCCTATCCTCACCCTCACCTGTTGCCTGACTTCTGGCAATTCCCAACCGTATCTATGGGTCTTGGCCCATTGATGGCGATTTACCAAGCCCGTTTCCTGAAATACTTGGAATCTCGCGGCCTGGCTAAAACCAAAGGCCGTAAAGTATGGGTATTCTGCGGTGACGGCGAAATGGACGAACCTGAAAGCCAAGGTGCTATTGCTCTGGCTTCACGCGAAGGCTTGGACAACTTGGTATTCGTCATCAACTGTAACCTGCAACGTTTGGACGGCCCAGTACGCGGTAACGGCAAAATCATTCAAGAGCTGGAAGGCAACTTTGCCGGCGCCGGCTGGAATGTTGTGAAAGTCATCTGGGGTCGTCGTTGGGACCGCCTCTTGGCAAAAGACAAAGATGGCATTCTGCGCAAACGCATGGAAGAATGCTTGGACGGTGACTACCAAACTTACAAATCCAAAGACGGCGCATACGTCCGTGAACACTTCTTCAATACCCCTGAACTGAAAGCATTGGTTGCCGATATGACCGATGATGAAATTTGGGCATTGAACCGCGGCGGCCACGACCCTCAAAAAGTGTACAACGCTTACGACCGCGCAGTGAACCACGCTGACGGCAAACCTACTGTCATTTTGGCTAAAACCATTAAAGGTTACGGCATGGGCGCATCCGGCGAAGGTCAAAACGTTGCCCACCAAGCCAAGAAAATGGACAAAGCTTCTCTGAAACAATTCCGTGATCGCTTTGACATTCCTGTTACCGACGAGCAAATCGACAGTGGCAACCTGCCTTACCTGACTTTTGCTCCCGACAGCGAAGAATACAAATACCTGCATGCACGCCGTGAAGCTTTGGGTGGCTACCTGCCTCAACGCAAACCTACCCAAGAAGTTCTGGAAGTGCCTGAGTTGTCAGCATTTGAGACTCAACTGAAATCCAGCGGTGACCGTGAATTCTCAACCACCATGGCTTTCGTCCGCATCCTGTCTACTTTGCTGAAAGACAAAAAAATCGGCAAACGCGTGGTGCCTATCGTTCCAGATGAAAGCCGTACGTTCGGTATGGAAGGTATGTTCCGTCAATACGGTATTTGGAACCCTAAAGGCCAACAATACACTCCTCAAGATAAAGACCAACTGATGTTCTATAAAGAGTCTGTTGACGGTCAAATCTTGCAAGAAGGTATTAACGAACCAGGTGCCATGGCTGACTGGATTGCTGCTGCGACCAGCTACGCAAACAACGACTTTGCCATGATTCCTTTCTACATCTACTACTCTATGTTCGGTTTCCAACGCGTTGGCGACTTGGCATGGGCAGCAGGCGATATGCATGCACGCGGCTTCCTGTTGGGTGGTACTGCCGGCCGTACAACACTGAATGGCGAAGGTTTGCAACACGAAGACGGCCACAGCCACATTCAAGCAGACTTGATTCCAAACTGTGTAACTTACGATCCGACATTCCAATATGAAGTAGCCGTTATCGTACACGATGGCTTGCGCCGCATGTATGTTAACCACGAAGACGTGTTCTACTACATCACCCTGATGAATGAAAACTACACCCATCCGGACATGCCTGAAGGCGTAGAACAAGACATCCTGAAAGGTATGTACTTGCTGAAAGCCGGCGGCAAAGGCGATAAAAAAGTCCAATTGATGGGTTCCGGTACCATCCTGCAAGAAGTGATTGCCGGTGCCGAATTGCTGAAAGCCGACTTCGGAGTAGAAGCAGACATCTGGTCTTGCCCATCATTCAACCAGCTGCACCGCGATGCCATCGAAGTTGAACGCTTCAATCGTCTGAACCCATTGGAAACTGCAAAAGTACCGTTTGTTACTTCTCAACTGCAAGGTCATGACGGTCCGGTTATTGCCGCTACCGACTACATCCGCAGCTATGCCGACCGTATCCGCGCCTACATCCCTAACGACTACCACGTCTTGGGTACCGATGGCTTTGGTCGCTCCGACAGCCGTGCCAACCTGCGCAGCTTCTTCGAAGTTGACCGCTACAACGTTGCCGTTGCTGCATTGAGCGCTTTGGCCGAACAAGGCAAAGTCAGCAAAGAAACCGTTCAACAAGCCGTTGAAAAATATGGCATCAAAGCCGATGCAGCTCCTAGCTGGAAACGCTAATTGATGTTTCAGACGGCCTGTTTGCTTCATGCCAACATTAGGCCGTCTGAAAACCAAATGCTTGAATGGTTTGAACAGACAAACTGTACCGATGCCGTGTGAAACAGTTTTCAGACGGCATCAAACTGAAAATATTAAAGGAACTCAAATGAGTATCGTAGAAATCAAAGTCCCTGATATCGGCGGTCATGAAAACGTCGACATCATCGCTGTAGAAGTTAAAGCAGGCGACACCATTGCCGTTGACGACACCCTGATTACTTTAGAAACCGACAAAGCCACTATGGACGTACCTGCCGATGCAGCAGGTGTAGTAAAAGAAGTGAAAGTTAAAGTCGGTGATAAAATTTCCGAAGGTGGTGTGATTCTAACCGTTGAAACCGGTGCCGCTGCTGCCGATGCAGCCCCGGCTCCTGCAGCTGAAGCTCCTGCGGCTCCGGCTGCCGCTCCTGCCGCAGCCCCTGCAGGCGGGGCAACTGTAAAAGTCGTTGTACCGGATATTGGCGGTCATACAGATGTAGACATTATTGCCGTTGAAATCAAAGTTGGCGACACTGTTGCCGTTGACGACACTCTGATTACTCTGGAAACCGACAAAGCCACTATGGACGTACCATGTACAGAAGCCGGTGTGGTTAAAGCCGTATTTGTAAAAGTTGGCGACAAAGTATCTGAAGGTTCTGCCATTATCGAAGTAGAAACTGCCGGTTCTGCCGCAGCTGCTCCTGCCGCTCAAGCTGCCGCACCTGCACCAGCCGCTGCTTCAGCTCCTGCTACCGCTCCAGCACCAGCCGCTGCTCCTGCTCCGGCTGCACCTGCAGCTGCCAAAATTGACGAAGCTGCATTTGCCAAAGCACATGCCGGTCCTTCCGCACGCAAACTGGCACGCGAATTGGGAGTAGATCTGGGTCAAGTCAAAGGTACCGGTCTGAAAGGCCGTATCATGGGCGAAGACGTTAAAGCTTTCGTTAAATCCGTTATGCAAAGCGGTGCAGGCAAACCTGCAGCTGCTTCTTTGGGCGGTGGTCTGGACTTGTTGCCATGGCCTAAAGTTGACTTCTCTAAATTCGGCAGCATCGAAGTTAAAGAACTGTCTCGCATTAAGAAAATCTCCGGTCAAAACCTGTCTCGTAACTGGGTTGTGATTCCTCACGTTACCGTACACGAAGAAGCGGACATGACCGAATTGGAAGAATTCCGCAAACAGCTGAACAAAGAATGGGAACGCGAAGGCGTGAAACTGTCTCCGTTGGCGTTCATCATCAAAGCCTCTGTTTCTGCGCTGAAAGCCTTCCCTGAATTCAACGCCTCTCTGGATGGCGACAACCTGATGCTGAAAAACTACTTCAACATCGGTTTCGCAGCCGACACGCCAAACGGCTTGGTTGTTCCAGTGATCAAAGATGTGGATCAAAAAGGCTTGAAACAAATCAGCCAAGAGCTGACCGAATTGTCTAAAAAAGCCCGCGAAGGCAAGCTCAAACCACAAGAAATGCAAGGCGCATGCTTTACCATTTCCAGCTTGGGCGGTATCGGCGGCACAGGCTTCACTCCGATCGTGAATGCTCCTGAAGTTGCCATCTTGGGCGTGTGCAAATCCCAAATCAAACCGGTTTGGAACGGCAAAGAATTTGCTCCTCGCCTGATGTGCCCATTGAGCCTGTCCTTCGACCACCGCGTCATCGACGGTGCCGCCGGTATGCGCTTTACCGTATTCCTGGCTAACCTGTTGAAAGACTTCCGCCGCATTACTCTGTAATCCAAGCATTTTCAGACGGCCTTTTTACTCAGGCCGTTTGAAAAAGGAAGTCCGAACATCATTCAGAAAGATTAGACATGAGCTTAGTTGAATTAAAAGTGCCCGACATTGGCGGTCACGAAAATGTAGATATTATTGCGGTTGAAGTAAATGTAGGCGACACCATTGCCGTGGACGATACCCTGATTACTTTGGAAACCGATAAAGCCACTATGGACGTACCTGCCGAAGTTGCGGGTGTCGTTAAAGAAGTTAAAGTTAAAGTCGGCGATAAAATCTCCGAAGGCGGCTTGATTGCAGTCGTTGAAGCCGAAGGTGCGGCTGCCGCTCCTAAAGCCGAAGCACCAGCTGCTCCTGCACAAGAAGCCCCTAAAGCTGCTGCTCCTGCTCCTCAAGCTGCACAATTTGGCGGTTCTGCCGATGCCGAGTACGACGTAGTCGTATTGGGTGGCGGCCCCGGCGGTTATTCCGCTGCATTTGCCGCAGCCGATGAAGGCTTGAAAGTTGCCATCGTCGAGCGTTACAAAACTTTGGGCGGCGTTTGCTTGAACGTCGGCTGTATCCCTTCCAAAGCCTTGTTGCACAACGCTGCCGTAATCGATGAAGTACGTCACTTGGCTGCCAACGGTATCAAATACCCAGAACCAGAACTCGACATCGACATGCTGCGCGCTTACAAAGACGGCGTGGTTTCCCGCCTGACTACCGGCTTGGCAGGTATGGCTAAAGGCCGTAAAGTGGACGTTATCCAAGGCGATGGCCAATTCTTGGATCCTCACCACTTGGAAGTGTCGCTGACCACCGGCGACGTGTACGAGCAAGCGACCTCTACCGGCGAGAAAAAAATCGTTGCCTTCAAAAACTGTATCATTGCAGCAGGCAGCCGCGTAACCAAACTGCCTTTCATTCCTGAAGATCCACGCATCATCGATTCCAGCGGTGCACTGGCCCTGAAAGAAGTACCGGGCAAACTGCTGATCATCGGCGGCGGTATCATCGGCCTCGAAATGGGTACAGTTTACAGTACGCTGGGTTCACGCCTCGACGTTGTTGAAATGATGGACGGCCTGATGCAAGGCGCAGACCGCGACTTGGTGAAAGTATGGCAAAAACAAAACGAATACCGTTTTGACAACATCATGATCAACACCAAAACCGTCGCTGTCGAGCCTAAAGAAGACGGCGTTTACGTTACCTTCGAAGGTGCAAATGCACCTAAAGAACCACAACGTTACGATGCCGTACTGGTGGCTGCCGGTCGTGCGCCTAACGGCAAACTCATCAGCGCTGAAAAAGCCGGTGTTGCCGTAACTGACCGCGGCTTCATCGAAGTGGACAAACAAATGCGCACCAACGTGCCGCACATCTACGCCATCGGCGACATCGTCGGTCAACCGATGTTGGCGCATAAAGCCGTTCACGAAGGCCACGTTGCTGCTGAAAACTGTGCCGGCCACAAAGCCTACTTTGACGCGCGCGTTATTCCGGGCGTTGCCTACACTTCTCCTGAAGTGGCATGGGTGGGCGAAACCGAGTTGTCTGCCAAAGCCTCCGGTCGCAAAATCACCAAAGCCAACTTCCCATGGGCTGCTTCCGGCCGTGCGATTGCCAACGGTTGCGACAACGGTTTCACTAAGCTGATTTTTGATGCTGAAACCGGCCGCATCATCGGCGGCGGTATCGTTGGTCCTAACGGCGGCGATATGATCGGCGAAGTCTGCTTGGCGATTGAAATGGGCTGTGATGCAACTGATATCGGTAAAACCATCCACCCACACCCAACCTTGGGTGAATCCATCGGTATGGCTGCAGAAGTGGCATTGGGTGTATGTACCGACCTGCCGGCTCAGAAAAAGAAATAAGTTCACTCAAATAAAGTTTGAACGAACTTAATGGAACAAAGGCCGTCTGAATGTTTCAGACGGCCTTTTCTCAAATAAGGAGATTTAATATGAAAAAAATCGAAGCCATTATCAAACCTTTCAAACTCGACGATGTGCGCGAAGTCTTGACCGAAATCGGCATTACCGGCATGACCGTCAGCGAAGTCAAAGGCTTCGGCCGCCAAAAAGGCCATACGGAAATTTATCGCGGCGCAGAATACGCGGTTGATTTCCTGCCCAAAGTAAAAATCGAATTGGTATTGGCTGACGACAAAGTCGATCAGGCTGTTGATGCCATTTTGGAAACCGCACATTCCGGCAAAATCGGTGACGGTAAAATCTTCATTTATCCGGTTGAAGAAGCCATCCGTATCCGTACCGGCGAGCGTTCGGATGCTGCGCTTTAATAGAAATCACAAGATACAGAATGCAAATCCGTCTGAAAAAAGCCATGACTTGTTTTAATGAGGGCTTATTTTTCAGACCGCATTATTGAATCCCCCCCATTCTCTAAAGTCTATCCAAGTAAACCTATTATTAAAAACCTCACGCTATCAAGTATGGATGAATTCAAGGCAATGCTTCACCTGACCTTAGTGAACGACTTTACCGTATCAAATAACTCTTTCCAAAGTATTGCTTACCCAATCCCATACTTGCAAAACCTCAACGCCCTCCTTTTAAAATCAAATCCCTCGTATTTTTTTCCTATTCTTATTGTTGTCTAACTTTTCAGACGACCCCTTTATCCAAACTCCGTTATAATGACGGCTTTACAATTAATTTATCCAAAGACAGTCTTATCATGAAACACATCCACATTATCGGTATCGGCGGCACATTTATGGGCGGCGTAGCGGCTATTGCCAAAGAAGCAGGTTTTAAAGTCAGCGGTTGCGACGCCAAGATGTATCCGCCGATGAGCACCCAGCTTGAAGCCTTGGGCATTGACGTACACGAAGGTTTTGATGCCGCTCAATTGGACGAATTTAAAGCCGATATTTATGTTATCGGTAATGTTGCCAAACGCGGCATGGATGTGATTGAAGCCATTTTGAACAAAGGCCTGCCTTATACTTCCGGCCCGCAATGGCTGGCTGAAAACGTATTGCACCGGCACTGGGTGCTCGGCATAGCCGGAACACACGGCAAAACGACCACAGCCTCCATGCTGGCATGGGTCTTGGAATATGCCGGCCTTGCACCGGGCTTCCTCATCGGCGGTGTACCGGAAAACTTCAGCGTTTCCGCACGCCTGCCGCAAACGCCGCGTCAAGACCCTAACTCAAAATCCCCATTCTTCGTTATCGAAGCTGACGAATACGATACCGCCTTTTTTGACAAACGCTCCAAGTTTGTACACTACCGTCCTCGTACCGCCATTTTGAACAATCTGGAATTCGACCACGCCGATATTTTTGCCAATTTGGGTGCCATTCAAACCCAATTCCATCATTTGGTACGCACCGTGCCGTCTGAAGGCCTCATCGTCTGCAACGGCCAGCAGCAAAGCCTGCAAGACACTTTGGACAAAGGTTGCTGGACGCCAGTGGAAAAATTCGGCACCGAACACGGCTGGCAGGTCGGTGAAGTCAATGCCGACGGCTCGTTTGACGTATGCCATCATGGCGAAACGGTCGGACACGTCGCTTGGGAACTGATGGGCGAACACAACCGCATGAACGCCCTCGCCGTTATTGCTGCCGCGCGTCATGCCGGCGTCGATATTCAGACGGCCTGCGAAGCCTTGAGCGCGTTTAAAAACGTCAAACGCCGCATGGAAATTAAAGGCACGGTAAACGGCATCACCGTTTACGACGACTTCGCCCACCACCCGACCGCCATCGAAACCACCATCGAAGGCCTGCGCCAACGTGTCGGTAATGCCCGCATCCTCGCCGTCCTCGAGCCGCGCTCCAACACCATGAAACTCGGCACCATGAAAGCCGCCCTGCCCGCAAGCCTCAAAGATGCAGACCAAGTGTTCTGCTATGCCGGCGGCGTGGACTGGAACGTCGCCGAAGCCCTCGCGCCTTTGGGCGGCAAGCTGCACGTCGGCAAAGACTTCGATGCCTTCGTTGCCGAAATTGTGAAAAATGCTGAAGCCGGCGACCATATTTTGGTCATGAGCAACGGCGGTTTCGGCGGAATACACGGAAAGCTACTGGAAGCATTGAAATAAGGGTTTATTGAGAGTTTTGAATGATTGAGGCCGTCTGAAAACCGGAGCTTGGTTTTCAGACGGCCTTTTATCATGAACTAAGTAAAATCTGTACTTACAAAAAACGATTTGGCAATAATAAAATATCATTTATCTTCCATTCATCCATACATACGTGCAAGACTATTATTCGATTAAGCATTGCCAACCCTCCCAAAAATCTGATAAATAATGCATACAACATCTAAGCTGCACGCATATCATGAAACATAAAACTGCCAAGCCTATATTTCTCAGCGTTGTATTTTCCATCTTTCTGATGGCAACAGCTGTATTTTTTGCCCGTAATCACGTATTTATTCCCGGTATTGACACTGACTCCCTACAACCTATTACCATACCAGACAAACCATCGCCGCAAATCGTACAATCTGCGCGAAACCAAATTGGTAAGACCCTTCATTACGACCCGGCTTACACTAAGCTCACCTATCCGATGGGCGATGTGCCGATATCGAAAGGCGTTTGCACAGATGTCATTATCCGTGCCTTGCGTGACCAAAATATTGATTTGCAAGCGCTTGTTCATCAAGACATGAGTCAGAATTTCTCCGTTTATCCGAAACGTTGGGGATTAACGCAACCAGATACCAATATCGACCACCGTCGAGTTCCCAACCTAATGACTTATTTCACGCGTCAAGGCTGGGCAGTTCAAGATACAAACTATCAAGCTGGCGATATTGTAACTTGGGAACTGAAAGGAAACCGTCCCCATATCGGCATCGTCTCCGATCGAAAAATCGGCGACAGGCCCTTGATTATTCATAATATCGGTTCGGGAACCCGTGAAAACGACATCCTCTACCGCTACACCATTACCGGACATTACAGGCTTCCCGTTCGATAAACCTTAGCGCCAAATCCTAGGTACCTATTAATCTGAAACGATAAAGAGCAAATATACCTCGTCAGTTTACATAGCATGAAATACAAAAAAGGCCGTCTGAAACAGTTTCAGACGGCCTTTTACTTATCTAACCCTCTTTATTTAACCGCAACCGCCGCATTTACCGCAGCCGCTGCTGCAGTCGCGTTTTTTCGGTTTGAACACGAATTTTCGCAAAAGGAAGAATACGCAGGCGAGCATAATCAAGCCGACGATAATATATTGAGTCATGACGATAGTATCCTTGAAGAAAGTTGGTAAACCACGAATGCGGCAAAATAAGCCATCAGGAACAAATAGCCTGTAATCATAAGCATATTTTTCGTGGATTTGGTTTCGCGTTTAATTACGGCCAAAGTTGCGGCACACATCGGAGCATACACATACCAAGCCAAGAAGGCAAAGGCAGTCGGCAGGCCCCAGTTGTTGTGTACGATAGGAATCAAAGCGTTTTGTACCGCATCTTCAGACGACGCGCTAACGGCATAAACGGTACCCAAAGCGGCAACAACCACTTCGCGTGCGGCAATACCCGGAATCATGGCAATACACATTTCCCACGTAAAGCCCAAAGGTGCAAACAATGGCTGAATTGCGTGGCCAAGTGTACCCGCCAAGCTGTAATCGATGGCTGCACCGGTTGCGCCTTCAGGCGGTTGCGGCCAACTTACCAAGCCCCACAGAACCACGGCCAATGCAAAAATAATGGTACCGGCGCGTTTCAGGAAGGCTTTAACCCTATCCCACAGGCTGGTCATAATGTGTTTGAAGTTAGGCGTACGGAAAGTCGGCAACTCCATCAAGAGTGGGAATTGTTGCACATTGCCTTTCATGCGCGCCAAGCGTTTCATGATATACGCCGCCAATGCAGCCGACAGGATGCCTGCGATATAAAGAATAAACAATGTCAGGCCTTGCAGGTTGAAAATACCGCCCACCGTACGGTCAGGAATGACGGCGGCGATAATCAGCGCATACACCGGCAAACGTGCGGAGCAAGTCAGCAACGGCGCAACCGCAATGGTAACAAGGCGTTCACGCGGGTCTTGAATGGTACGCGTAGACATCACGGCAGGAACGGCACAGGCAAAGCTGGATAAAAGTGGAATAAACGAACGGCCGGACAAACCACTTTTCGCCATGATGTTATCCAACAGGAAGGCCGCACGCGGCAGATAGCCTGAGTCTTCCAATAGCAGGATAAAGGCAAACAAAATCGTAATCTGCGGCACGAACACCAACACGCTGCCCATACCGGCAATGACGCCGTTGACGAGCAAGTCGCTGAGGATGCCCGGCTCCATGTTGGCGCCTATCCATTCGCCCAGCGCGGTAAAGCCACCTTCGATGGCGTCCATAATCGGCGCCGCCCAAGTGTATACCGCTTGGAACACCATAAACAGGATGACCAGCAGCATAATCATGCCCCAGACGGGGTGCAGCACGATGTCGTCGAGTTTTTTGTGCCACGCCGGCAGTGTCATCTGCGTACGTACCACCTGATTCAAAATAGATTCTACCTCTTGGTAGAGTACCTCACTGTCAAGCGATTCCAGCTTGCGCTCGGATGCGCTGGGATTGGCAGGGAAAGAACGCTTACGGGGCAGCTTGGCCACTGCTTCACGCACTGCGCGTACGCCTGATGCGCTGACGGCAACGGTTTCCAATACGGGCACGCCTAACAGCTCGCTCAGTTTATCCGCATCAATATTCAAACCCCGATTGCGCGCAACGTCGCTCAGGTTTAGCGAAACGACCATCGGCAAGCCCAAGGTTTTCAGTTCTAAAACCATGCGCAGGGTCATACGCAAGTTGGTCGCATCGGCAACGGCAATCACGGCATCAGGCGGAATGCCCATTTTACCCACGACCACATCTCTCGCCACTGCCTCGTCAGGGCTGGTCGTACGCAAACTGTATGTACCCGGCAGGTCAACGATGCGGACATTAGCATCGTCAAGGAATGCACCCTCGCGCTTATCAACTGTTACACCGGGATAGTTGGCCACTTTGGCATGTGCACCTGTCAAGCCGTTGAACAAAACGGTTTTGCCACAGTTGGGCGCGCCAACTAAAGCGTAGTAGCTCAGTTCCATTATTTTTCCTTATCTTCCAGACGGCCTCAAACGGCTTCAATGATACGACACATAATCTTCCCGGCCTCTTCCAAGCGCAGGGAAAATTGGGATTGATTGCCCAAGCGTACCGCAAACGGCCCTCTTCCAAAACCGCCCACGGCAATAACTTGCAACGGCATTCCGCTGGAAAAACCCAAATCCGCAAGACGACGGGTTACCAAGGTATCCAAATCACCAAAAACAGGATTGGGAGCAATGGAATCAATATGGACGACTGCGCCTTTTTTCAGACGCGACAAAGGAATGGCAGACATAAGCCTCTCTTTTCATTTGTTTTAAAAGTAGATTATTAAAAAAAACGTGAGAAGAATGACGAATGTGCGGCACATTTGAAAGATTGGTTATGAGTGGCTATTTGCCCCTTCTTTCGATAAGTGCGGTTTGTTTTAAGTATTGTTATTTTCTTTGCTAATGATAAATCTTATTAATGTAAAAATCAAATGTAGGCAGAGAAATTAAAAAAGCCGAAACACTTTGATTGTTTAGGTTCCAGCCTTTATATACACTATATACACTCGATAAACTAAAGGCCGTCTGAAAAGTTTCAGACGGCCTTCAAAATAAAAAACCGAATAGAATCGGTTTTTTATTCCTATTCAGGAAAAAACGCTCAATTACAGAGCATCTTTCAATGCTTTACCGGCACGGAATTTAGGCGTTTTAGCAGCAGCAATAGTCAAAGGCTCGCCAGTTTTAGGATTGCGGCCTTGACGTTCGGCACGTTCGCCGACGTAGAAAGTACCGAAACCGACCAGAGTAACAGTATCGCCGTTTTTCAGTGCGTTGGTTACGGCATTAGTAGTAGCATCCAAAGCTTTTTGCGCAGCAGATTTG
>ERZ1674171.108-NODE-109-length-13040-cov-6.301964_pt1 | contig 13040 bp, 11 predicted proteins | sample MGYA00581291_ERZ1674171 | MGnify/ENA primary metagenome ERZ1674171 (study PRJEB41354, sample SAMEA4873344) | human saliva metagenome | biome: human-associated habitat [ENVO:00009003]; feature: mouth environment [ENVO:08000002]; material: saliva material... | reverse complement strand
CCATGACTACTTCTATTGACCCTACGACCACCTCCGCATGGTCCGCTCTGTCTGCTCATCACAAGTCCCTCACTCCGAACCTGAGCGAATGGTTTGCCGCTGACCCGGAACGCGCGCAGAAGTTCAGCTTCACCGCCGACGAACTGCACGTCGACCTGTCCAAGAACCTGATTACCTCCGAAACCGTTGAGCTGCTGCTCAAGCTCGCTGAAGAGGTCAAGCTGGAGCAGGCTCGCGAGGCAATGTTCTCCGGTGAGCACATTAACGTCACCGAGGACCGCGCCGTACTGCACACCGCGCTGCGCCGCCCCGAGGGTTACACCCCGGCACTGATCGTTGACGGCCAGGACGTAGACGCAGACGTTCACGCCGTGCTGAAGAAGATTTACGCATTCGCTGAGCGCGTGCGCAACGGCGAGTGGACCGGCATCACCGGCAAGCGCATCGAGACCGTCGTGAACATCGGTATCGGTGGCTCTGACCTGGGCCCGGTCATGGTGTACGAGGCTCTCAAGCCCTACGCAGATGCAGGTATCACCGCACGTTTCATCTCCAACATTGACCCGACCGATGTGGCTGAGAAGGTCTCCGACCTGGACCCCGAGACCACCCTGTTCATCGTCGCATCCAAGACCTTCGGCACCCTCGAGACCCTGACCAACGCACGCGTGGCACGCGAGTGGCTGCTCTCCTCCCTGCGTGAGGCTGGCGCGCTGGAAGGTAAGGAAGCATCCGAAGCTGTGGCTAAGCACTTCGTGGCTGTCTCCACCGCACTCGACAAGGTTGCAGCATTCGGCATTGACCCCGAGAACGCCTTCGGCTTCTGGGACTGGGTTGGCGGCCGCTACTCCGTAGACTCCGCAATCGGCACCTCCCTGGCTATTGTTTTCGGCCCGAAGGTTTTCGCTGAATTCCTCGCTGGCTTCCACGCAATGGATGAGCACTTCCGCACCGCTCCCCTGGCGCAGAACGTGCCCGTTCTGATGGGTCTGCTGAACATCTGGAACGTAAACTTCCTCGGCGCGGAGACCCACGCGGTTCTGCCCTACGACCAGTACCTGCACCGCTTCCCCGCATACCTGCAGCAGCTGACCATGGAGTCCAACGGCAAGTCCGTTCGCGCAGACGGCTCCTTCGTCAACTACGCAACCGGTGAAGTCTTCTGGGGCGAGCCCGGCACCAACGGCCAGCACGCTTTCTACCAGCTGATCCACCAGGGCACCCGCCTGATCCCCGCGGACTTCCTGGCATTCGCTAACCCGGTCCACCCGACCAAGGACGGCGAGCAGGACGTTCACGAACTGTTCCTGGCTAACTTCTTCGCACAGTCTCAGGCTCTCGCCTTCGGCAAGACCGAGGAAGAGGTTCGTGCAGAGGGCACCGCAGAGCACGTGGTCAACGCACGTATCTTCAGCGGTAACCGCCCCTCCACCTCCATCATGGCGCCGCGCCTGACCCCGCGCGTTCTGGGCTCCCTGATTGCCCTGTACGAGCACATCACTTTCGTTCAGGGTGTTGTTTGGGGTATTGATTCCTTCGACCAGTGGGGTGTTGAGCTCGGTAAGAAGCTGGCGCTGGACCTGGTTCCCGCTATTGAGGGTGACCGCGAGGTTCTGGAGCGTCAGGATTCTTCGACCGCTTCGCTGATTGATTACTACCTGAAGAACCGCACCAAGTAGTAGCTCAGACCTACACCCGAGGGCTTTATAGCTTTCGAGTGTAGGATGCGCAAACCGCCGGATAGGCTCCCAAGTCGGGAGGCTATCCGGCGGTTTTGTTATGTAGGTTCTAGCTCAATACCGTGTTGCTAGTCCACCGCGGGCAGGGTGTCCGAGGCAATCTCGGCGATAATGCGCACCACGGTGGATTCGGGCAGCTGCGGGATGCCCTGCTCGTCACGCACCACGCCACCGGCGTCACGGTGAGCGGTCATACCGGTGTCTTCGGTGGCCTCTTCGCCGTCGGCACGAGTTGCGGGCACGTGCACGAATCCGGCGGGGATGCTCAGACCCAGTTCACGGCTGATGCGCTGACCCTCGTAGAACACGTGGTTGCACACGTAGGTTCCGGCGGTGTACGAAATCTCGACAGGCTCCCCCGCCGCACGCAGACGCTCAAAGCTGGCGCGCACCGGCAGGGAGGAAAAGTACGCCTCCTGACCGCCCGGAGCGATCGGCTCATCGCAGCGCTGGTCGCCGTCGTTATCTTCAATACCGGCGGAGTCCAGGTTGATAGCGACCTGCTCGAGGCTGACCACGTCGCGGCCAACCGCCACACCCAGGCTGATGAGCGCGTCGGGCTGCACATCCTGCAGGGCGGCGCGCAGGGCGGTGCTGGAACCGTCGTAGCTAACGGGCAGCTCGCGGGTGATGACATTCAAATCCGGGCGCATCCGGGTCAGCAGACGCTGAGCACCTTCGGCGAGCGCTACGGTAGGGTTCACCGGCACGCCGGGGAACGGGCCGAAGTAGGTCAGCAGCAGGGTGCGTGCCTGATTGGGGGTGGTTGCCATAGTCGTTCTCGTTTTCTGCGTTGGTTTTATTCGGCAGTGTTCTTTTCGGCGGCGTTCTTTTCGGCGGCGCGGCGCTCCAGGTCCTTGGCAAGCGCCTCCAGCAACTCTTCGGGGGTGGTGGCGATGATGAGCTCGTCCAGGTAGCGTTCGTTGAGCAGGCCGGTGGACGCCATGTAGTGCATGGCGTCGATGAGCTTGTCCCAGTAGCCGTTGACGTTCAGCAGGGCAACCGGCTTGGAGTGAATATCGAGGAACTGCCAGCTGAAAACTTCAAAGAACTCTTCGAGGGTGCCGGGGCCGCCGGGCATGGCGACGAACGCGTCAGCCTTCTCAATCATGGCGATTTTGCGCTGGTGCATGGTGTCCACAATGTCGAGGGTGGTCTGGCCGGGGTAGACGCCCTCCAGACCGACCAGCTTGTGGGTGACCACGCCGTAGACCACGCCGCCGGCATCCAGGGTCGCGCCCGCGACGGTGCCCATCAGGCCGGTGCGGCCGCCGCCGTAGACCACGCCAATATTGTTCCGAGCGCAGAGGGTGCCGAGCTCGCGGGCGCGCTCGGTGAAGAGCGGGTCGTTGCCGGAGCGTGCACCGCAGTAGACGGCAAGGTTGTAGTCAGTCTTCTTCATGGTTCTCCTTGGGGTGTATGGGGGGGGTTCCGGGGTGGAGCGCCTCTATGCGTTCTACCCACGATAGATGTTTCTGTGTTGAGGGTACCGGATGCACCTGTGTACCTCATGTGTGCGCCCGCCAGTTCAGGGGCACGTTGGGCTCGGCGGTTACGGTAGCGGGGTGCGCGCCAGTAGCGGGAAAATCTGCTCGGTATTCAGGGGTGCCTGCAATGCAGAATCGGAGGGGCTGCTCATGGCGGGGTTGACCCAGCGCAGCTCAGCGATTTCAGCATGCGGCACCAGCGTAGCCAGCTGCTCGTGTTGCTCATCGGTGGGGGCGTATTCGAAGGTTTCGGCGCGCACCGTAAAGCCTGCCTCGTTCAGTGCGGCGGCCTCTAGCAGTCCGAGATGGTGCATCCGGTCGGGGTCGGGGGTGAGCCCGATTTCTTCGCTCACTTCGCGGCAGGCAGTCTGCAGCGGGGTCTCCCCCGGTTCGGGTTTGCCGCCGGGCATCATGAACCCGTCACTGCCCCGTTTGCGCACGGTGAGTACGAGCCCGTCCCGGTTGCGGATTGCCACGGCGCACACGTTGACGACGCGGTGCGTGCTGTCGATGGCGCTGTGCTCAATAGCGCTGTACTCACTAGCGTTGGGTTCGGCGGGCGGGGCGGGCGGGGGGACTGCTTCTACTCGGTTCTGCGGGTTCTTCTGCGTGGGCATCTTTCTACCCTAGCATTTCCGTATCCTCCAGCAGGCGCTGTGCATGTTTGTCTTATTCATCCGCCCTATTGTGCGCCCTGCAGGCGTTGGTTTTACGTAATATTTCGGCGAGTTATCTTATATCCGGTTCATGCGTTTAGGTGCGTGTTACGGTGTAATTAACCGCGGTGTCGCGGTACCGTATACGCACTCGACTTGGCGCGATACAGGAAGAGTGCGGATCACTCAATCACCCATGTAGAAGGAACTTCATGATGGCTAACTCTTCTCGTTCCCGCCGCTACGGTAGCGCCGGCGCTTCTGTTCTTCTTGCCGCCTCCTTGAGCCTGGGCGCTCTGCCTTCTGTTGCGGCAGCAAATACCCCGAATCCGGATAACCCGCCGGTTATTACGGTCTACAACTACAAGGTTGAGACCAACACCCGTGAGTTGAAGACCGCTCTGCGTCTGAACAAGATTACGTTCAAGGCATCGAAACTGCCCGCGAAAACTACCGCTTTCGCCCCGGCTTTGCATGAGGCAAACCATAGGGGTTTCCCGTTTCTGAACCCGATTCAGACGGTGCGCGTTGACGGCCCGTTCAAGGACGGCACGGCGACTGCGACCCATTACGTTCCTGGTAGCCTGATTGACCCGGCGAAGAACTACAGCTTCGTCGCTAATATCATCGTTGATGGTTACGGGGGCGGTCAGGTTCTGCGCATGAACGTTGTGAAGGATAGCGCCGCACCGGTTCTGCACGTGGATTCCCCGCGTCTGAACACCAAGGGTGAGACCGTGTTGAAGGTGCGCGGTACCGGCTACACGGGTGAGGCGACCCCGCACGGTGTGCGTGTGGTGGTGTCTGATACAAACGTGTGGGTTCCCGGCCGTTTTCCCCAGCAGGGTATGCGTTTCGTGGCTCAGGTGACGGTACCTGCTTCGCAGATTCACAACGGTGTCTTTGAGACGGAGGTGAAGGTTCCGGCGGATGTTGCGGCAACGCTGAATACCTCCCACAAGTACATTGCGGGCACCATGGCTGCTGGCGTTGAGGGTGCCGAGTACGGTTCGTTTGATGCCCAGAAGCCTCTTGAGCTTTTCGCGCAGGAGCCCGTGGTGTCGGCGGTTCCGACCTACGCCCCGACTGTGGCGCCCCTGCCCGAGGCAACCGTCGGTGTGAACCCCACTGACGCACCCACCGTAGCGCCCCTGCCCGAGGCAACCGTGGGCGTAAACCCGACCGACGCACCGACTGTGGCTCCCCTGCCCGAGGCAACCGTCGGAGTGAACCCGACCGATGCGCCCACCGTGGCACCCCTGCCCGAAGCAACCATTGGCGTAAACCCGACCGACGCACCGACCGTAGCGCCCCTGCCGGAAGCAACCGTTGGAGTGAACCCCACTGACGCACCCACCGTGGCACCGTTACCCGAAGCAACCGTGGGTGTGAACCCCACCGACGCGCCGACCGTGGCGCCCCTGCCTGAGGCAACCGTAGGCGTGAATCCCACTGATGCCCCGACGGTTCCCGCTCTGCCGGAAGCAACCGTGGGCGTGAACCCCACCGATGCGCCGACCGTCCCGGCACTGCCTGAAGCTCCGATGCCTGCAGATAAGGCACCTGCTGACAAGGTTCCCGCGGCAGATCAGGCGCCGGTTGCCGATAAGACCCCCAACGCTGACAAGCTGGAGGACGCAACCGTGGCGCATCCCAAGAGTAAGCCAGCTCAGAGTAAGCCAGCTCAGGAGGCTCCGGTGACCGCCGCCCGCTCGGCTCAGGACACGCTGGCAAAGGACAGCCTTGCTAAGGAGAGCAACCGCAAGAAGGCTACCCTGGCGAGCACCGGTGCATCCAGCGTTGGTGTGATTGTTGGCATTGGTGTTGTTGCAATCTGTGCGGGTCTTGGTCTGAGCGTTCTGCGCTCGCGCCGCCACTCCTAAGAGCTACAGGGCGCACAGCCTAGCTCTCCCGTGCGGAATAAACTGCAGATAGCAAAGAGCCGCCGGCTCCCCTCAGTTAGGGGAACCGGCGGCTCTTCACGTATCAGCTCATTCAATCAGCTGGCGTTCGTGTTACTTCGAGGCCTTAACATCAATGCCGCTCACGTCAATCTGTTCCAGCGGAATCAGGCGGTCACGAGTGACCACGCGGTGCACCAGCCAGACCGCGATAATCACGGGCAGACCAATGTAGGAGCTGAGCACGCCAGCCCAGTCGCCGCTCAGGAACGCCTCGTAGTTCTGGCCGCCAATAACGACCAGGCACATGAGGAAGGCGATAATCGGGCCCGCGGGGAAGAACGGCGCCACGTAGGGCAGGTCCTTCAGGCTGTTGCCCTGCTTCAGGTACGCGCGGCGGAAACGGTAATGAGCCACGGCGATACCCACCCAGGTGATGAAGCCAGCCAGACCGGACACGTTCACCAGCCACAGGTACGCACCATCCGGCGAGAGCAGTGCAGCGATGAAGCCGACCGCGCCGATAGCTGCGGTAGCCAGCAGCGCGTTCATGGGCACGCCGCCGGAGTTGATGCGGGTGAACATCTTCGGTGCCTTACCCTCCTGGGCGAGCGCGAAGAGCATACGAGCCGAAACGTACAGGCCCGAGTTACCTGCAGAGAGCACTGCGGAGAGGATCACGGCGTTCATGATGGCTGCCGCGAAGGCGATGCCCGCACGCTCGAAGATGAGGGTGAACGGGGAGATGTTGATGTTGCCGTCCGCTGCGGTGAGCAGGTTCGGGTCGGAGTAAGGAATCAGGAAGCCGATGACGACCATCGCGCCGATGTAGAAGAGCATGATGCGCCAGAACACGCTGGTCAGCGCACGGGGCACGTCGCGGCGGGGGTTCTCAGATTCGCCGGCAGCCACACCGATCATTTCGGTGCCCTGGAAGGAGAAGCCTGCCACCATGAAGATGGCGAGTACGGCGGGTGCGCCGCCGACAAAGGGTGCCTCACCGACAGTCCAGTTGGAGACGCCCGGGGAGCTACCGCCCAGGATGCCGAAAATCATGGCGATACCCGCGATGAGGAAGACGACCACCGTAACGACCTTGATGGTGGCGAGCCAGAATTCGCTTTCACCGTAGGAGCGTGCCGAGAGGGCGTTGATGCCGGTCAGCAGCACGAGGAATCCTGCCGCCCACACCCAGGATGGGATGTCCGGGAACCAGTACCTCATCACCTCGCCGACAGCGACGAGTTCGGCGGCGACGGTAATCGCCCAGTTGAACCAGTAGTTCCAACCCATGGCGAAGCCGAAGGACGGGGACACGTAGCGTGCCGCGTAGGTCTGGAATGCGCCGGGGACGGGCAGGTGCGCAGCCATCTCGCCGAGGGACTGCATGAGGAAGAGCACCATGATGCCGATGAGGGCGTAGGCGAGGATTGCGCCGCCGGGGCCTGCGGTGGAGATGGTCTTACCGGAGGCGACGAAGAGGCCGGTGCCGATTGCGCCGCCGATTGCGATCATCTGCATGTGGCGGGCGGAGAGGCCTCGCTTCAGTTCACCCTCTGCGGGGGTGGCTTCCGATGCAGCGCCGGAAGTCTCTGTAGGCTGTGCCATGTCAGGTCTTCTTTCTGAGGCTATTGCTTCGTGCGTTTGCTAGCGGTCTAGTCTGGTGTCCAGTCTAGTCTTGCTGCGGGTGGTGCCGCCGAAGGTTTGTGCCTGGGTCAAGAAATTCTTCAATCTTAAGGATTTCTTACGTACCGTAAGTTTTCCTAATCTGAGGGTCAATCCTACCCGCTTTTGAGGCTCTTTTCCACCCAAAACCACAAAAACACAGAAAAACCCTCCCGCACCGCTCATGTATATGCGGTACGGGAGGGTTCCCTATCAGGCTAATTCACCCGATTTATTCAGCTCACCCGGCTTTAGTCAGCCAGGTTGTGGAACGAAACGTTCGTGGGGTGCTCCACGGTACGAGAAACAGTGCAGTCCTTCTGCTCGCTGAGCTGAATCAGACGGTCCACCATCTTCTGCGCCTTGGCGCCCTGCTCATCGGCGGGGAATCGCACATCAAAGTCCACCTCAACGTCGTCGAGGCGCACCGCGCCGTCTTCGGTCTGCTTCAGCGCCGAGGCGAGAACCTCGAACACCTCCGGGGTGGAGCGGCGGGAGGTACCCGCGTCCACATCCACGGAGGAGCAGCCGGCAATCGCGGCGAGCAGCAGCTCGACCGGGGTCAGCAGGCCCTCACCCACACCGAAGTCGAGGGTTGCGCCGTTGGCACCGTAGGCGCGGTAGCGCAGGCGGTCGATGCGCTCGATCTTGGTCTGGCGGTAGTTTTCGAGTTCGCGGCGTTCCTGCTGGCGCGAGTACACCTTCTTCTGCTCTTCTGCAGTCTGCACGGTGTTGTTCTGCGAGGTGTTGTTCTGCTCAGTCATTGAGGTTCCTTTCGGGTCGCCTGTGCGGTCGCTAGGTTATTCAGCGCCGCATTGTTTAGTGTCATTCACTATAAGCGTGTTTCTCATATTTTATTACCGGACTCTTTTTCTCGACGGCCTTCTAAGCGCTCCTATACACTGGAAAACCGCGGTGGAGCTTCGAAGCCGCTCGCGCACACAGCAAATTTTTTGAAAAGCACAACGCATACAAGGAACTCTTTGATGGCACAGACCCCCGGCACTGAGCGTACGAGTACGCAGAATGATATCCGTCTGGCTATGGCGGATTCTTCCGTGGTGATGCTCGGTATCGCGGTGCTGGGTTTGGGTTTGGGTATTATCCTCAACGCGCACGGCCTGCCGATCTGGACTGCGCCGCTGCTATCTGCCCTAGTTTTTGCCGGTTCGGTGGAGTTTTTGATGGTGGGTATGGTCAGCGGTGGCGCGCCCCTAGCGTCGATTGCGTTGACGGTGTTCCTGGTGAATGCGCGCCATCTGGTGTACGGTCTTTCATACCCGTTGCACAATGTGAAGGGTTTCTGGGCTAAGGCTCTGACGATTCACACTCTTTGCGATGAGGCGTTTGCTCTCAACTCCGGCCCTGACCGCGATAACCGTTCCGGTGCACGCATCCTGTGGGTAAACGCGCTGATTTACGTCTCATGGATTCTAAGCGTAATCCTCGGGTATGTGCTCGGTGCAAGCTTCTTGAGCGATTTAAAGGGCGTGGATTTTGTGATGACGGCACTCTTCACGGTGCTTGCCATGGACGGTTACCGCGCTAACCCGGATCGTGTGGCAGCATTATTTGTGGCAATTTCTGCCGCGGTAGCCCTAATTTTTGCGCCGTCCTCTTTCCTGGTGATGGCGTTGGGTTCGTATGTGGTGCTACTGTTGGTGCGCTTCCCGGTAGCGAAGCGCCGCGGCACCCTGCCGCATCGTGCTGTGCATGAGGTAGCGGCTGAGGCTGAAACCGCCGCTGCCGCTGATGCTCCCGCTTCCACACAACGGTAAGAACGTTACATATGTGCTCAAAACCCGCTAGGATAGATGAAGAGCACCGCTCTCCCCTCTTTCTATTTCTAGGATTACTAAGATGCCTCCCGCGCGAACCTGCGCGGAGGCTCCCAGAGGTGAAGGTACCCCATGACTCAGATGAAAGACACCGCTAAGGAAACTAGCGACGCAGAACGCTGTGCCGCCCCGGAGTAACACCGCACCGGGAGCGGCATCACCCGAGGTCACACACGAGAACTACTGACGCGCGCAACTACCCGCCCAGAACTATCTGCACAGAACTATCCACGCAGAAAACTCGTGCAGGAGGAACGACCCTCCGCCTCCATGTTTCGCGGCTTTCATCAACTCACGTACCTACCGCACTACTTAGCCCCCCAGCCCCTTCTTCGGTTGGGCTCTCCCTACCCTTTTTCGCGGATGCTTTCGTAGCTTCACCCGCGCGCCTCTTTCAGGGCTCTTCCGCTCTTTTCGGGGCACTCTTTCGGGGTCTTTCGCTGAGTATGTGCAGAAAGAGAAAATCTTCATGAACAGTGAAGTGACCACCGGCTATATTCTTGCCGCAATTCTTGTGGCTGCAGGTATTACGTTCCTGCTTCGTTTGCTTCCCTTCGGCCTGAAGAAGGCTCTGGCTGGCTCCGAACTTTTGGATGCGCTCAGCCACTGGATTCCGCTCGGCGCGGTTGCGCTGCTTGCCATCTATGCGGTGGCAAAGATTGATTATGCTTCCGTTGAAACAGCGGCACCGTACCTGGCGGGCCTGGTGGTGACCGTGGGTGCGCACCTGTGGCGTAAGAATATGGTGCTGAGCATGGTTGCGGGTACCGTCACCTGTGTTGTTCTGGCTAACTGGGTTTTCTAGGGGTCATGATGAGCATCTCTAAGAACTCTGTTTCTTCCACTGCTGTTTCCTCCGCTGCTTCTTCTCAGCCCGCACCTCAGCAGGCGAGCCAACCCGCGCCCCATCAGGCTTCTCCCGAGCAGGTGGAACAGGTCATTGCTTCTGCCCTTCCGCTAACCGGCATGATTCCCGTGGTGGAGGCGCCTACCTCCCCCGATGCACAAGGCTCTCAGCAACCGCGAGAGAGCGGCTTCGCAGAGGCGATGCGCGTTGCCGGTGTGATTATGCTGGGTTTGTTCTTTGTCGGTATTGGTTTGGGTGTGCTTGTCCACAGCTACCATCTGCCGTTCTGGGTGGCTCCCCTGCTGCCGGTACTGGTGTTTGCCGGTTCGGTAGAGTTCGTGCTGATTGACATGATGTCGAATCATGCGTCACTGTTCTCTATCGCCGTGATGACTCTGCTCATTAATTCCCGCCACCTCATGTACGGTCTGTCGTACCCGATTGAGCGTGTGCGTGGTGGTTTGGCGAAGTTCTACACCGTGTACACCCTCATCGATGAGGCGTATGCACTGAATACGGGCCCGGACCGCCATAAGCTGCGTGGTTCCCGCATCCTGTGGATTCATGCGGGTCTGCACCTGAGCGTCCTAGCGAGCGCTACGCTCGGCTACGTGCTGGGTGCAAGTTTCTTGAGTGAGCTCAAGGGCGTGGATTTTGTGATGACGGCACTCTTTGCGGTGCTCGCCATCGATGCTTATCAGAGCTCAAAGGACCGTACCACCGCAGCTATTGCAGGTGTATCTGCAGTGGTTGGTTTGGTGTTGGCGCCGCAGTCGATGCTACTGATTTCGATGGTGGTGTATATGCTGCTACTTATCTCTCGTTTTGTGGTGGCTAAGCGCCGCGGCACCCTGCCGGAGCATATGCTGGTCGCCGATGAGGAGCCTGTCGAAGCCGACGCTCCCGGTCATCCCGGCGCCTCCGAACACTAAGTCTGGATATAGTAAAGCGTCCCGCCCACCCGAAATACCGGGTGGGCGGGGCGTTTTGCTGTCGCCAGCCGCATGTGTGGGTGAACCCATGCGCTGTAGACGTTCAGTATCTGCTGTGCTGTGTACCGCCAGGTAACCCTGACGGAAGTATGTGCGGGTGCCGGGATTGTATCCAGCTCCCGTACCAAGCTTAGCTTACTTGATAGCTGCCAGGGCTGCTTCGTAGTTGGGCTCGTTGGTGGTTTCGGGAACCAGCTCGGTGTAGACAACCTCACCGGCGGGGTTCACGACGACCACGGAGCGTGCCAGCAGACCAGCCAGGGGGCCGTCCACGAGCTTCACGCCGAAGTCCTCACCGAAGGAGGAGCGGAAAGCGGAGGAGGTGACGACGTTTTCAATGCCCTCGGCTGCGCAGAAGCGGCCGATTGCGAAGGGCAGGTCGTTGGAGACGCACAGCACGACGGTGTTCTCCAGGCCTGCAGCCTGCTTGTTGAAAGTGCGGACGCTGGTTGCGCAAACACTGGTGTCGACGGAGGGGAAGATGTTCAGCACCAGGTTCTTACCTGCGAAGTCTGCGGAGGAAATCTCGGAGAGATCAGCCGCGAGAACCGAGAATTCGGGCAGCTTTGCGCCGACTGCGGGCAGGTCGCCGTTGGTGTGGATTACGAGTTCGTTCTGTAGAGTTACTTCAGCCATGCCTTCATTGTCCCCCGGATAGGGCGGGTGTGCAAGGGGACACAGGCACTAGCGGGCAGAGTTTCCGCATAGCTGATTTTCTGCTACGTTGCTTCACTTCTTCTGGCCCTGCTGTAGCGGCTGTCTAGCGGTAATCCTGGTCTGTGACTCTACGGTAACGAACGGCACTGACTGCACGCACCGCGTGCTCGCCTCTTTTTCCCTATACTGGACGAGTTCACACTATTCACTTCTTGACCAGCACCGATGCGCGTTGCCGCGCATCTTCAGGAGTATTCATGTCTTCTAATCGCCGCCGTTTCACCGGCCGTACCGCTTTGGCTCTACCTGCGTTGGGCGCCGCTCTAGCTCTTGTTGTCACTTCCTGCTCGGCAAGCACTGATTCTGCTGTTTCGGGTACCGTGGTGTCTTCTTCTGGTAGCGCTTCTGCCTCCGCGAGCGCGACCTCCACTCAGGCACTGTTCCCGACCCCGTCGGCGAGCCCTAGCGCTACCGCGAGTGCCTCCCCGAGCGCTTCGTCGCCTGCTCCGGTGCCGTCGGTGGTGACGATTACGGTTCATGCTGAGCCGACCGCATCCGAGTCGAAGTCGGATTCCAAATCTGAGGCTAAGTCTGAGTCTAAGAAGGATTCCACCTGCGCGTCTGATTCTGCATCGACCGTGGTGTCTAAGGCTCTGCGCGAGCTGAAGAATAAGAGCAAGTGGGATCAGTGGACGAACGTTTCGCGCACGTACGAGGGTTACGACCCCTGTGCTGAGCTGTCGTGGATTGACGCGATTCCGGGTTCTTCCCCGTCTGATTGCTGCATCTCCTCGATGGCGCACCACATTCTGCTGTTCCACCGCGGCAAGTTCATTGGTACCGCAACCTATGAGCCGTACTCGTTCTCTCCGGTGATTACCCGCACCTCGGACAGCTCGATTAGCGTGACCTACCGCTACGTGAAGGGCGATGAGAGCTCCGCCAGCGCGAGCGGTCGCACGACTGCTGAGTTCAGCTGGAGCTCTTCGCAGAACAAGGTTGTGATGACCGGTGAGGTTCCGCCGAGCGAATAGCCGGTTCACCTTATAGGCTACGTGTTTGATGCCCAGGAGGTTGGGCATACGAGAAACCCGCCGTCTCGCATATGGTGCATATGTGAGACGGCGGGTTTTCGTTGCTTAAGGATATGTAGAGTGCCCGAGGGCTAGCTATTTAGGCAACGAACTTCTTGTAACCGAAGTATGCGGCGCCTGCCAGGATAGCGATGCACAGAATCTTCTTCACGGTATAACTCCTT
>ERZ1674171.106-NODE-107-length-13204-cov-6.067990_pt1 | contig 13204 bp, 8 predicted proteins | sample MGYA00581291_ERZ1674171 | MGnify/ENA primary metagenome ERZ1674171 (study PRJEB41354, sample SAMEA4873344) | human saliva metagenome | biome: human-associated habitat [ENVO:00009003]; feature: mouth environment [ENVO:08000002]; material: saliva material... | reverse complement strand
GCGAGAAATCTTACCCACGTTCGTGGTGGGCAGCTCCTGCAGAACCTGCACTCGCTCCGGGATTTTGAAGTCGGCGAGCTTCTTCGAGGTGAAGAACTCATGCATCGTGCGGCGCGGGTTTTCGCCCAGGTCGGCGCCTTCCTGCGGCACAATGACCAGGCCCACGCGCTCGCCCACGGTCTCATCCGGGATGCCCAGAACCACGGCGTCAAAAACGTCGGGGTGAGTCAGCGCCAGCTCTTCGATTTCGTCCACGGCAATCTTCTCGCCGTTGCGGTTAATCTGGTCCTTCGCGCGGCCGGTCACCTCAAGGTACTTGCCAGCGACCAGGCGCACGATGTCGCCGGTGCGGTAGAAGCCGTCCTCGGTGAAGCCGTAGCGGTTCGCGTTCTCCTCCAGGTAGTAGCCGCGAATCGTGTACGGGCCGCGGGTGAGCAGGTGGCCGCTCTCGCCGCGCTTGACCGGCTGGTCCTGATCATCAACAATCAGGATCTCGTCGTCGGGGCTAATCGGGTAGCCCTGGGTCCGCAGGCGCAGCTCAATCATGTCGGTGGAACGGGTGTAGTTCACCAGGCCCTCAGCCATGCCGAACACCTGCTGAACCGTGCAGCCGAGCACCGACTCAATCTTGCCCGCAACCGCCGGGGCCAGCTTCGAACCGCCCACCTGCAGGGTCTGCAGAGACGGCAGGGACACGCCGCGCTTCTCCGCGGAGGCGACCCATGCCTGAGCCAGCGGCGGCACCAGCGCGGAGGTGGTCACACCCTCCATCTCAATGAGGTGGAACGCAGTCTGCGGGGACGGATCCGCCGCAAACACCAGCTTGCCGGAGGCGCACATGACGCCCAGAATACCGGGCGAGCTCATCGTGAAGTTGTGCGCGGCGGGCAGCACCACGAGCATGGTCGTGTTGTTGTTCAGCTTGCAGATATCGACCGAGCCGCGCACCGAGTACAGGTAGGCGGCGTGGGTGCGAGGAATCAGCTTCGAAATGCCGGTCGTACCGCCGGAGAGCTGCAGGAACGCCACCTGCTCGCTCGCACGCAGGTTCTCGGTGTTCTGAATGACGCCGGGCACGAACTCTTCAGCGAGCTCTTCTTCGGTCAGCGGGGTCAGCGGCTCCGCAACATCAATAGCAACCGGCGGCTCCTGGGAGTTCTTGCGCAGCTCGGCGGCAACGTCCTCGTGCAGGGCGGCGAAATCTGCGCCCGGGGTCAGCGAAGAGAACACGTGCGCCGCAGCGTCGGTGCGGGTCGCAAAGTGCACGAGCTCGGTGGTGCGGTGCTGCGGCAGGCAGAACACCGGCAGCGCCGCCGCCCAGAAAATACCCAGCAGGTACACCAGGTACTCGGCGGTGTTGCCCAGCTGCAGCAGCACGCGGTCACCGGGCTGCACACCAGCCTTCACGAGGCGCGCCGCAGCAGCACGGCCTGCCGCCTCCAGCTCACCGTAGGAGAGGCGAATCTGCTGAGGCTTGCCGTCCTCATCGAGCTGCGCGTGCGAGAGCGCCACCAGCGCCGGGAAGTGCGGCTTTGCGCGGCAGGCATCCAGCAGGAACTCGGGGATGGTCTGGTCAATCCAGTAGCCGGCTTCGCGGTACTTCGAGGCAAAAGACTCGGGGATGAGCGGCGTGGGGGCCAGGGGGCTACGTTCTACGGTCATCTTCTCTCGATTTCTGTGTCGTTTGCGGTTTCTATAGCGCTCACGTTGTGTTCGCAGCGTGATGCCATCTCGTCAATGAGGGCGGGTGCGCAGCCTACGCCGGGTACCCTTCGGTACCCCTCGCGGCGCGGTAGTGTTGCACTTCTCTTAGGCTGTACTTCTCTAGGATACGGGCGCGGCGGTGTTTACCCTAACGGGAACCCCGCACGCCCACCATGCGGGGCGTGCTCTACCGTGCGGGAGCCCTAAGCAGCCTCTCGCAGGTCCTCTGCAAAGCCCAGCTCAGTGCGTTCAGCCTCCCGGCTGGCAGCAATAATACGCTCCAGGGTCGGCACAATCGCACCGCGCCAGCACGCATAATCATGACCGCCGTTGAAGGTCGTGCAGCGCGCTCTCTCCAGGCCCAGCTTTTCCAGGCGCTCCTTCAGCTCACGGTGAGGAGGCACCAGAACCCACTCCTGCTCCCCCACCTCAATCTCAAGGTACAGGTGGCGCAGACGGTCAATCTCGCCCGCCGCCTCCAGCTCGTCCAGGCGGTCCATGACCTGCGGTTGCCACAGCGACGAAGACTGCGCAATCGCGCCACCAAACGCCTCCGGACGGCTCAGCACCGCCAGCAGGGAGGACAGGCCACCCAGCGACTGACCGTTAATCACAATGTTCTGCGGGTCGGTCTTAATGCCGTGCACCGCTTCCAGGTGCGGGAACGCAATCTCCACCAGGTAGTCGGCAATCGGATTGTCGCCGTTCAGTTCCTTCCAACGGTTCTCACGACCGCCAGAGTGCAGGAAGAACACGTGCATCGCCGGAATACGGCCCGCCTCATGGGCGCGGTTGAGGGTCTGCTCCATACCCTGGCTGAACCACATCTCACCGTCGAACTGGATGAACAGCGGCGCATCCGGGGCGGGGTCACCCACGCGGCCAAGCACGTACTGGTGACCGTCAGAGGTCTGCATCCACTCGGGGGCGGGCAGCGCGTCAATCTCTTCCTGAGTCAGGATGAACTCCTGCACCGGCGCGTGCTCAAGCTGCACCACACCCATGCAACGACCGATGCGGTTGCACACGGTCTCGGGGTTCAGCGGGTCACCCTCGCCAGAATCCAGGGCGGCGCGCAGGCGCACCTGGTCGTCATCGCCCAACCAGGCGGGGCGCTCGCCGGGCAGCGCCGGCAAGAAGTTGTAGGAGGCACGCCAGGTGGTTTCCATCTGTATGCTCAGCTGCCACCAGCCAGTGCCCTCGATGCGGGCCATAAGGGAACGGTCGAGGTTCTTCTCATCGGTCAGGCGGTTGATGAACATGAGCACCTGCTCCGCCTGCTCGTTGTGGTACAGGAAGGTGACGATGCGTTCGTTCTCGCTGATACTACCGTCTTCGCGGTGCACCGGCTCGATAATGGGGGTGCCTTCGGAGACGACCTCAACGATGCGGGCGTTCAGCTCTTCGGGGCTGACCGCCTCGGCGATAATGGCGCTGATGAGGGGGCTGTCCACGCGCGGTGCCGGTACGGGGCGCGGGATCTTGGGAGGGGCCGGGCGCACAGCCGGCGCAACGGTACGCGGCTGCGCTGCAACAGTCTGCCCAGAAGTAGCCTGTTCAGAAGTGCCCTGTACAGAAATGCGCTGCACAGAAATACTCTGCGCGGGAACGGTCGCGGTGGGTTCGTGCTCGCCCAACGGTTCCTCCTTGGTCTGTGGAAACACTCAATCGGTGAAAATCGGTGAGGAGGCGCATTATCGTTAGTTAGCCTCTACTACCTCACTCTATGGTATCCCTTACCCAAACTCCAGCCAAAGGGAAAAGCGAAAGAACCACAACATGACATTCATGACAGCGAGCGCGGGCTCCTAAAACCCAAGCGCAAGCCGCCACAACCCCACCTAAGACCAACCCAGCCCAGCCCCACCTAAGACCAGCCCAGCCCAGAAGTTAAAAGAGATGAGGCACCGAGACCGTGCATCAAACCTTCAAACAGTGAAGGTTTCATGCGGCAGTCTCGGTGCCTCATCTGCGGGTTCCCAAAATGGAACCTACCCAGTGCTCGGAGCCGTTCATGCGTCAAAGACGGGCGAGCACCGGGTAGGCGCCCTACGCGCAGGGGATCCTGGGTCCCTCAGATCCTAGCGTTCGCTGCTTGGCGCAATGCCGAGCTTTTCCCCCCGTACTGAGACGGTTGGTGCTAACTCCCACGCGGCTTAGGGGCGAAAACTATTCGCTTTCGCGGGCCGCCGAAATAGCGTCAGCGGCAATATGAATTGTTTGGTTCTCCTTCGGAATAACCAAAGGGGTGCCAGTGCATGGATCAGGAATAATGACTGATTGCAGGTCAAAAACTTCCTGGATAAGTTCCGGTGTAATTATCGCACGCGGATCGCCCTGAGCGATAATCCGGCCCTGCTTCATTAACACAACATGAGTAGCATACCTGAAAGCGAGGTTCAGGTCATGCAACACCACGGCTACCGTTCGCCCTTCGGAATGCAATTTCTTCGTCAGGTTCAGCACCTCAATCTGGTGCGTGATGTCCAGGTAGGTGGTCGGCTCATCGAGCAGAATCAGCGGGGTCTGCTGTGCCAGGGTCATGGCAATCCACACACGCTGACGCTGACCGCCCGAAAGCGCCTCAATGGGACGCTCAGCAAGCTCCAGCACGTTCGCCGCCTGCATCGCCTCCACGCAGGCGCGCTCGTCCTCATCAGACCAGGAACGCAGCAGCGACTGGTGCGGGTAGCGGCCGCGCGCCACCACATCCGCCACGGTCACGCCGCTAGGCGCCTCCGGGGTCTGCGGCAGCATCGCCAGGATCTTGGCGATGGCGCGGGACTTCATCTGCGGCAGCGGGGTGCCGTCCAGGCGAACCTCACCCTCCTTGAGCGGGTTCACGCGGGCAAGAGCCTTCAAGGTGGTCGACTTACCGCAGGCGTTCGGGCCCAGGATAACGGTCAGCTCCCCCTCCGGCACCTGAAAATCTACCCCGTTGAGCACCGTATGCTCACCGTAGGCAACCACCATGTTCTCGCCTTCAAGGCGGGTCGTCACACTAGCGTTCACTAGCTCTTCTTCCTTTCGAGGTAAATCAGGTAAATCAGGTACAGGCCGCCAATCGCGCCGGTCACCACACCCACCTGAATGATGCGTCCGGGAACAGCGAATCGGCCAATCAGGTCAGAGCCGAGCACCATGAGCGCACCCATAAGTGCCGCGGAGGTGAAGCCCACCCCGCCACTGCGAGACAGGGTCTTCGCGATGTGCGGTGCCGCCAGGGCGACAAAGGCAATCGGGCCGGTCGTCGCGGTCGCCAGCGAAACCAGAAGCACACCGATAAACAGAGCCGCCACACGGTACGCGTTCACGCTCACACCCAAACCGGATGCCACCTGGTCACCAAAACGAATCGCGCCCAGCGGGCGGACCAGCATCAGCAACAGCGGAGTCACCACGAGCAGCAGACCCATCAGCGCGTAGGTGCGCTCCCACGTGATGTCATTGAGCGAACCGGCAAGCCAGGACGCCGCGGTCTGCGCCTGAGTCAGCGAAGCACGCACCACCAGCAGCGCATTGAACGCCGCCAGGGTCGACCCCACACCAATACCGACCAGCACCAAGCGGAAGCCATGCAGGCCCGTGCGGCGCGTCAACAGCCACACCAGCACCGAAGTCGCCAAGCCACCAACCACAGCACCCAGAGCAACCTCAACGGGGCCGGAATTGAAGACAATAATCTGCAACAGCGCACCGGTCGCAGCACCATTCGTGAAGCCGATAATATCCGGCGAACCCAGGGCATTACCCGAAATCACCTGGAAAATCGCACCCGAGAGACCAAGCGCCGCACCCACCAGAAGCGCCGCCACAATACGCGCCGCACGCTGCTGAGCGAAAGTCACCGTAATCTGCTTGCCCTCACCCAGCAGCGCCGGGATCAGCTTCTCCGGGGCGATCTTATAATCACCCTGCAACATGCCCCAAAACGCCAGCGCCGCAATCAGCACCACCAACGCCACATTCAAAATCAGCACACGCCACGGCACCTGAGCACTCAGCGGACCGCGCACAGTCAACACCGGGCGGCCACCCAAATCGCGGCCGCGACGACGCGCAGCACGATTAGCGGAGCTGGTGGCAGTCGCCGTCGAAAGAGCGGAAGAATTCGACATTAGAGAGCCTCCACCTTACGACGAGTCATCAAGAACAAGAACACCGGGGCACCGGCAAGAGTCGCCACAATACCCACCTGAGTCTCCTGCGGAGCCACCAGCACACGCGCCAACACGTCAGCGCACAGCAGCCACACCGGACCCAACAGCGCCGAACCATAATTCACCCAGCGCACATCATTACCGAGTAGGGCACGCACCACAAACGGCACCGCCAAACCCACAAAACCAATCGGACCCACCGCAGCAGTCGCCGCACCGGCAAGCACCGTCACCGCCAGCAACGTCAGATTCTGGGTCGTACGCACACTCACGCCAAGGCTGGTCGCCGCCTCCTCGCCCATACTCAGAGCATTAATCGCAGGAGCCACAAAGAACGCCACCAGCATACCCAGCACAATCACCGGACCCACCGTCGAAGCGATATCCATACCGCGGCCCTCCAGCGAACCGGCAACCCACACACGGAACTCGTTATACGCATCCTGATCAGCCAAAATCAGGCCCTGCGCAATCGCCGACAGCGCCGCAGAAATCGCCACACCCGCCAGAGCGAGCTTCACAATCGACCCGTCACGGCCACGACCCAGCGTGTACACCAGCACCGCAGCCAACGCGCCACCAATCGTCGCAGCAACCATGTACTGCCAAATACCCATCACGCCAAAAACCACCACGGAGCCAATCACAGCCACCGCAGCACCGGCGTTCACACCCATCAGGCCAGGCTCAGCCAGCGGGTTACGAGTCAACGACTGCATCAGAGAACCAGCAACCGCCAACGCGGCACCCGCCGCAAGACCCACCAGGGTACGCGGAATGCGCTGCTCCATCACAATCGTCTGCGCCTGCTCAGAAGCAGTGCCATTGAAAACAGCCAGAACCTGATCCGGCGGAAGATTATTCGACCCGAACAGCAAAGAAGCAGCCACAGCCCCCACCAAAAGCACCGCAAACAAGAACAGAAAAGCCAGGCGCTTACCCAACTTCTGCCCCTGAATCACAGAACCCTGACGGGACGTACTCTCCTGCTGAACATCTCGGGACAATGAGCTCGTGCGGGCCACTATGCTCCTTATGCTCGATACAAGAAAACGGGGAGGCGCGCCCGGCACACCCACAAGAAGGGGCACCCGGCACACCGGTAGATAATGAGAGAAACGCCGGAGCGGGCGGGTATTCCCCCACCCGCATCCGACGTTAAGTCTTAGCGCTTACGGGTCAGCAGCAGCGCAGCGGCACCCACAATGCTTACGCCCAGAACCACCACGCCAATCCACGGGAACGCAGCACCGTAAGTCACGGTCTGAACGGTGGATGCGGTGTTAGCCGCGCCCGAAGCCGAAGCACTCGGGTTCGACGCGGTACCGCGCGTAGCAGCCGAAGAAGATGCGCTCGCCGAAGCGGTCGCCTTCTTCTGGGCATTTGCAGAAGCCGAAGCAGCAGGCGCAGCGGAAGAGCCAGAGGTGCCGGAGGTACCGGAAGAGTCAGCTTCCGCGTTCAGGCGGTCGTACTCCTCCTTGGTGATGGTGTTGCCGTCAGCGTCGGTGTACACGGTCTCAGCCTCAGCCGCGCCACCTGCAGAACCATTCGAGCCACCATTGGAGGAGGACTCGTTGGAATCGTTAGAGCCCTGAGCCTCGTCTGCAGAGTCTGAGTTGTTAGAGTTCGAGCCGCCATTCGAGGAACCACCGTTGCTCTTCGAGCTGGAAGAGCCGCGGTTCGAGGAAGAACCCGAAGAGTTCGAGGAGGAATTATCCGAACCGCCCTCACCCACCACGGTAAACTCGGGGCTGCGGTTGCTGTACGCCTCAGTACCCAGGTACTTGCCGTCCTTATCACGCTTCTCACCAGTTGCAAGGAAACGCAGAGTGTGGGTGCCAGCGCCAACATCCGGCAGAACGAAGGAACCGGAGACGTTACCGTTGCCATCGGTCTTCTGCTGGTGCACCACGCAAGCGCCCTGTGCAGCATCGGAGGGGCACAGGTTACCGTCGTCCACCTTCACGGACACCACAGTGTTCGCGGGGAAGCCGCTCACGCTAAAGGAAATCACGCCGTGCTCGTTCACAGAAGAGGAAACGGTCGAAGAGGTGCCGGGGGTCGATGCCTTTGCACCGCCCGGAGGCAGAGCGGATGCGGTGCCAACACCCAAGCCCAGCGCCAGGGTTGCGGCAGCGCAGGCGGTCAGCGCCTTAGAGGTCAGGGATGCCTTCGGGGCTCCCGAAAAAGGTGCACGCATGGTGGTCCTTTCAAAATTACCGGGGTCGAAGCTGAACGCTACCGGGTTCGTGTAGGTGAAGTTCAGTAGGTCGGTGCAGTTCAGCGGGTCGTGACCCGAATGGTTGGAGGCACCCGATCCACGCCCCTGTTCAAGGGTGCAGGGTCAAAACTGTGGAGCGTGGACCGGTGCCGATGTGAATGTGTGGTCAGAGAGCTTACTTCTTGGAGGTGCGCAGTAGCAGAGCCGCAGCCAAAACCACCAGGCCAGCGGCCGAGAGCAGCAGGTTATTGGCGTTGTTGACCAGCCACTTGGTCAGACCGGTCAGCTCAGTACCCTCAATGGTCGGGCCCTGTGCCTTGGTGCCTGCGGCGGAGTTCTGGGAGCCCTGCGTGTTCTGCGAGTTCTTCGAACCGGCTGCGGCCTTCACAGCCTTCTTCGCCGAAGTGTCGACCTTCTGCAGGTTGGTTGCCAGGTTCTTCTGCGCGCTCTGAACCTTCGCCTTAGCCTGCACACGGTTCACGACCGGAGCGGTGCTCTGCGAGAGCGCGGCGAGGGATGCGTCCACGTCGGTGGCGCGGGTGCTGATGCGGCCGCCCGCGTTACGCATGGGCACAGGTGCCGTGGAGGTTGCGGTTGCGGGGTTCTCGTTCAGCTCTTCGACCAGCTGGTCGGTGGCGTCCTGCTCATCGCGGGAAACGTCCTGACGAGGGGTAACAGCACGTTCCACGGTCATGTCAGCAAAACCGAGCACCGCATTGTCAGCGCCCTGGTTGCCGTTGTGCACGACCACGCGGTAGGTTGCGGCGGGCATGCTCACACTGGTTTCGTAGCTGAAGCTACGGTTGCCATCCAGGCGCTTCCAGCCGGAGCCGTAGAGGGTCTGCGGGGAGTTGCCGAGGTAGGTTGCGGCGTACACCCAGGTGCCCGGCTCTGCATTCGGCACGGTCACGGTCACGGTGGAGCCCTCGCGGCTCACCTGCACGCCGTTACCGTCGGTCAGCTCGGAGGCGCTAATCGGCTCGGGTGCATCAACGGGGGCGTACTCACCGATGGTGAAGGTGGTGTTGATGCCGCCCTGGCTGTTGGCGCCGCCGTAGGTTCCGGATCGGTCGCCCTCACGCAGGCTACCGGTCAGCAGGCGCAGGGTGTGCTCACCGGAGGCGTACTTGGCGGCGTCTTCGTCATTCTTGAAGGCTGCGTTGTCGCGGGTGGGCAGGTCAATCCAGGCGTCGATATGGCCGTTCTCATCGGGGGTGATGACAGCCCAGATGGTGCGGTTGTCGTTGACCGCGGTGGCGTCGTTACGGGATACCTTGCCGTCGTCAATCTTCAGACCGATAACGGATGCCTTCTTGTCTTCAGGGTTGCACCAGCCGTCACCGGTCAGGTGCAGCTTGCCGCCCTGAACCGCCTTGGGGTTCTCGATGCTCAGGCGCGGGGTGAAGGAGCCGTCAGCGGGGGTGCAGGTTTTCGAGTCTTCGCTGGGTGCCGGGGTGGGGTCTGCAGTAGGTGCCGGGGTGGGGTCTGCAGTAGGTGCCGGGGTGGGTTCTGCGGTAGCAGAGGGATCCGCGGTAGGCTCGGCAGTCGCAGAAGGCTCAGCGGTAGCAGAGGGCTCCGCAGTAGGCTCGGCAGTCGCAGAAGGCTCTACAGTTGCGCTGGGCTCAGCGGTAGCAGAGGGATCCGCGGTCGGTGCCGGGCTCGGAGCCGGGTCGCTCAACGTAATATTCTGCGACACAGATGCACGACGGTCGTAGGTGTTGCCGTCCGCATCCGTACCGCCCAGGGAACCGGAAAGCACCTGAATACGGTGGCTGGTACCCTCCACGGTCCAGCCCTTGTTCTTCAGCTGTTCAGCGGTCAGACCGGTGTTTTCGGGGGTCGGCAGGGACACCTCAACCTCGAAGGTGCCGTCCTCCTTGGCGGTTCCCATGAAGTTTGCGGGCGAGTTGCCACCCTTCTTGGTGATCGGGTTAATCGCCTGGTGCGCTTCATCCGGCAGGGCGTCGAGGAACTTCACTGCGAACACTGCGCCGCGACCGGGTGCGGTGCTGGTAAAGCCGGTGCCGCGTAGCACGAGCTTACCTTCGCGCCACTTCTCGGTGGAAATCGTCACGGTAGCCTTATCAGCCTGCTGGGTGGCGGCGGGGGTGTCCGCGTAAGCAATGGTGGTGCCGGTCAGCGCTGCTCCGGGGGTGATGAGCGCGCCGGCGAGAGCCACGACGGCACCATAGCGGGCTGCGGTGCGCACGGGTCGAGTTTCGGTCATTGTGGTCCTTGAGGATGGTGTGGTGGGTCGTGCATCCCCTTCCCGCCGCGGTTTTTAGGTCGCGGCGAGAAGGGTGGCGGAAGCTTCAGCGGGTGATTGCTTCACAGGGTATTTAGAACGGGATGTTTAGAGCGGAAGCGCCTTCTTGACGTCTTCGATAATGCCTTCGAGCAGTAGCGGGCCGCCGGTGGAGGTCCACTTGGAGCCGTCCACGAGAATCACGTGGTCGTCCTTGAATGCCTTCAGGTTGGTGAAGCCGGAGGTTTCCTTCGCCTTGTTCAGTGCTTCTTCGGCGCCCTGCAGACCTGCGGAGCCCTGCGCGTTCGGGTTCTGCTGGCTTGCGCCGCCGAGGGTGCCCAGGAACATGTAGTCCGCGTCGATGGTTGCCAGGTTCTCGAGGGAGACGGGCTCGGAGTGGCCCTGACCGTTTCGGTCCTGCGACTCGGGGCGCTTAAGGCCCAGGTCGTTGAGTACCTGGCCGGCGGGCAGTTCCTTGAGGATCAGGGCGGGGCCGTTGCCTGCCCAGCGGACGATGGAGAAGGTCTTGTCGCCGTACTTGGGGGCGAGCTGGTCCTTCAGCGTAGCGGCGTTTGACTCGTATGCCTTGATGACTTCTTCGCCCTTGTCGACCATGTTCATAGCGTTGGCGACGTTGCGGAAGTTGATGCGCCAGTCTCCGCCCGCGTAGCCGCAGTAGACGACGGGGGCGATCTTCTTGAGAGTTTCGAAGGCCTCGGAGCGCTTGTCCACGCCGGTGGAGTCGACCAGAATCAGGTCGGGGTCAAGGTTGCCGATCTGCTCGTAGTTGACCTGGGCGACGGTGCCGATAATCTGCACGCCCTTGGCGCGGTCGGCAAGGTAGTTGGGCACGCCGGACTGGCCGCGACCGGAGACGGAACCGACGGGGGTCACGCCGAGGGCGAGCAGGCCGTCGAGGGTGGGCTCAGAGAGGACGATAACCTTCTGCGGGTTGGCGGGAACTTCTACGTTCTCCTCATCAATGTCCTTGATGGTGCGGGTACCGCTGTTGCCGCCGGAGGTGGAACCGCCGGAAGTGGTGGTCGTGGTGGTCTCGCTGCTGCATGCCGCGAGGGCGAGAGCAGCCGAGGAGGCGAGCGCCAGGCCGAAGAATGCGCGGCGGTTAACGCCCGATGCGCCGTGGTTTTCGGCGTCGGTCAGCTCGGTTCGGTTGAAAGACATGGTTCCCCCTAGATTTGACTAAACTATACCTAACCTTACAGATATCTGAGTGTTACATCAAGATGTGTTCAGTTTGCTTTTTCTGACCGCCGGGATGCCCGGTTTTACCGCGGAATTGCGCGGGGTAACATATCTCACGCTTTGTCATAGTCTTGCTGACACTATGTCGCTTAACTGGGTGTCTCTCCCCTGCTATTACCTCGCTATAAATCTGCGGTGGTTGAGAAAGCCGGGCACGCAAAACGCCCCGCCGCGAAGAGCCGCGACGGGGCGCAATCTTCGCAACGGGGCGTTGAAGTTTTATAGATGCGGGGGTGTCATCGATACGGGGCGCCGTTACCGGCGAGCACCGCTAGCAGCCGCAACCGCATCCGGCGCTGGAACGCTTGACCGATGCGGCCGCCTCACGCAGGGAGGCGATTGCCGCCTCCGGACCGCCGAGCGCCTCATCCACACCGTAGACCGAGCTACCGGCAACGAAGCAGGTTGCGCCAGCCTCCGCGGCACGCAGGATGGTCTCTTCGGTGATGCCGCCGTCCACCTGCACGGTCACCGGCAGGTTCGCCCCCTCAATCGCCTTGGCGGCGCGGGCGATCTTCGGCAGGGTCACGTCCAGGAACGCCTGACCGCCGAAGCCGGGTTCCACGGTCATGATCAGCAGCATGTCCAGTTCGCCGAGCATGTCCAGGTAGGGTTCCACGGCGGTTGCCGGGCGCAGCGCCATACCCGCCTTCGCACCCTCAGCACGCAGAGTGCGCGCCAGCTTGATGGGGGCGATAGCCGCCTCCGCGTGGAAGGTCACCGATTCGCAGCCCATGCTGGCGTATTCGGGTGCCCAACGGTCGGCGTCCTCAATCATCAGGTGCACGTCGAACGGCACCGGGGAGATTTCGCGCAGACGCTTGACCACCGGCGGGCCCCAGGTGAGGTTGGGGACGAAGTGGTTGTCCATCACGTCAATATGCGCGGCGTCTGCGGTGGAAATGCGCTCCAGCTCGCGCTGCAGGTTCGCGAAATCCGCCGAGAGAATCGACGGGTTAATGGCAATACCCATGGGGTTCCTTTCAAATCCGTGCCGTATGGCGGATGATGCTAGGCGGTGAAGCGGCTAGTTCTTACGCAGCAGGGCGAGGAACATGGCGTCGGTTCCGTGCACGTGCGGCCACAGCTGCGCGGTGGTCGGGTTCTCCGAAGCCTTCACGACCGGCGCACCCTTCTTGACCTTGATCTCGGGGGTGTGGCCGGGGTCCTTCTCCCCCGCCAGCACGCTCACGGGCTCGCCGTTCGCGCCTTCGGTGTGCAGGGCGACTTCGCGCAGTGCGGCGGCGGAATCAAGCAGGCTGACCGCGCCGCTTTCGAGCACCTCGGCAACAATGTTCTGGGTTTCTGCCGCGTGCGGGGAGCAGGTCACGTAGGCGATGAGGCCGCCGGGGCGGGTCGCCTCAATGGCTGCGTCCAGGAGCTGACGCTGCAGGGGCAGCAGCTCTGCAATATCGCGCGGGGACTTGCGCCAACGCGCCTCGGGGCGGCGACGCAGGGCGCCCAGACCGGAGCAGGGCACATCCACCATCACGCGGTCGAAAAGCTGACCGGGCTCAATGGATCCGGGCAGTGCGGAGGCGTTCTTGTGCAGGGTTTCGCGGATCTGGCGGCCGTCGCCGGTGAGTACCGTGTAGCTGTCCTCGGGCAGGG
>ERZ1674171.102-NODE-103-length-13332-cov-25.004745_pt1 | contig 13332 bp, 10 predicted proteins | sample MGYA00581291_ERZ1674171 | MGnify/ENA primary metagenome ERZ1674171 (study PRJEB41354, sample SAMEA4873344) | human saliva metagenome | biome: human-associated habitat [ENVO:00009003]; feature: mouth environment [ENVO:08000002]; material: saliva material... | reverse complement strand
ACGGCGAGGAGATATTTAGGGGTAATGATGCGGAGTGTAAGCCTTTTATGGGGTAACAATAGGGTGGAATGGATAAAGGAGAAGAAAAAGGACGTGGGGTACACGTCCTGGGAGAGAGGTTATTCGCTCCAGCTGACTAAGCCTAGCATCCAAGTAAGGAGAATCAGACCACCGAATACGATGCGGTAGTAGGCAAAAGGAACATAGTTTTTACTGGAAACAAATTTCAGCAAAGCTTTTACTGCCAATAAACCGGCGATAAATGCTGCGATAAAACCGATGGCAATTTGTCCGACATCTTGTAAGGTAAAGAGTTTGTAGTTTTTTAAGATGTCGTAACCTGTGGCTGCAATCATCATTGGTACAGCAAGGAAGAATGAAAATTCGGTAGCCGTTTTTCGTTCCAGCCCCCACAGCATACCACCCATGATGGTACTGCCTGAACGTGATGTCCCAGGGATAAGGGCACAAATTTGGGCGCATCCTACAACAAATGCGTCAATTGGGCGCATATCATCGACATGGTTGACTTTAGGTTTGGCTGTTGTTTGGCGTTTTTCAACCCATAAAATGAAGAAGCCGCCCAATACCAGCATGGTAGCAACGGTAATCGGGTTGAAAAGATGCAATTTAATTTGTTTACTGAATAAGAGGCCAACAATCGCAGCAGGGATGAACGCGATAAATAAATTCAGCACAAAGCGATTGGCTGTTCGCTCTTTGCCTAGTCCTTTTATGATATGGGTAAATCGTTGGCGATATTCGAATACGACGGCTAATACGGCACCGAGCTGGATGGCGATTTCGAATACTTTTCCGTTGCTTTGGAAATTCATTAAGTCGCCGAATACAATCAAGTGACCGGTACTTGAAATAGGGAGGAACTCGGTTAAACCTTCGATAATACCGAGAATAAGTGCTTTAAATAAAATCAGGATGTCCATAAGTTTTCAGACGGCCTTGAGGCCGTCTTTCTTTTGTTGAATAGTTAAAGTGGTTTTGAGGATTGTTCGCGGCGGACTTTAATGATGAGCTCGTCTATGGTTTTCATACCGGCTTTCCAGTCGCTACCGTTGAAATTGACTTTGTATTTACCACCGACAATGACAGTTGGTGTGTTTTCAATTCGATAAGTTTCCGTCAATTGCTGCATTTTTGCCGCAGCCGATGCGGCAGCAGGGCTGTTATAGGCTTGAAGCAGTTTTTTACTGTCAAAACTTGTCTGTTTGCCGACCCATGATCGGAATACATTTGCATCAGCCAAGTTAATCTTCTGTTCGTAAACGGCTTTGAAGATAACTGGATTGGCCTGATATTTCAAACCTGAAAGATTGACGGCAGCGGCTACTTTGGCCAAGCCCAACATTTCGGGCATCCAAACGACGTGCTCTGTCCGTAAGGAAACATCTTTGGCGAAGGTTTTGCTGTGTTGCAACAAAACCGGATCGAGATGGTAACAATGGACGCAGAAGTAGCCGAAAAATTCTAGCACTTCAATTTTTCTGGTTTGCTGCTGCGGGATAGGGCGACTAAGAACGGTATAGTCCACGCCTTCGGTAGCAGCCTGCGCACTCAGACTGAGCAGGCTCAGGCTGAATGCGGCAATGGTTTGTTTCATACGCTGCTTCATCAGTGATTCCATTATTTGGTAGAACGAATCAAGCTGTTGATGTTATGGCCTTGCAGGTTTTTTTGCAGTTTCACAGCGGCTTCCTGCGGCATGGTGTTACTTTGAACTCGATAAATGGTTTTGTCGCCGTTTTGCGATTCAACTACTTTGGAAGACACACCTAAAATAGCCAATTTCGCACGTTGTGAATCTGCGCTGGAGCGGTCTGCATATGAACCAAGTTGCAGGAATGCCTTTTTACCGCTGTTGGCAGCTGCTTCGGTTTTTTCTGCCGATTGTTTGCCAGCGGTGTTGCTGCTTTCTTTTGTTGCAGAGGCATTTGCAGCTTTGCGTGCTTTTTCGATGCTGCCGCTGTTGAGGATTTGCTCAGGTGTCGGCTTGTTTTGTTTTTTGGCTTCGGCTGCTTTTTTCTCAGCCAATTTGCGCTCGGCACGCTCTTTTTGTTTGTCGGTCAGTTGGTCGGCCGCTTTTTTGTCTTTTGCAGTTTTATCGGCAGCTTCTTTTTCAGCTTTGGCTTTTTCTGCGCGTTTTTTTTCTAATTCGGCTTTTTTCTCGGCCAGTTTTTTCTTAGCGGCTTCTTTTTCTGCTTCCGCTTTTGCGGCTTTTTCTTTGGCTTCACGTTCTGCTTTGTCGGCGGCAGTTTTGTCTGCTCTTTCTTTGGCTTCGCGTTCGGCTTTGTCGGCGGCGGCTTTTTCAGCTTTTTCTTTAGCTTCGCGTTCGGCTTTTTCTGCTTCAGCTTTATCCGCCTTTTCTTTGGCTTCGCGCTCGGCTTTTTCCTGAGCCTCTTTTTCTGCTTGAGCCGCTTTTTCTTCAGCTTCTTTGGCAGCCTTTTCAGCCGCTTCTTTTTCAGCTTTGGCTTTTTCTTCATCTGCTTGGCTGGACGAATTGTCGGTGGCAGGGCGTTTCTCTGCTTTGTCTTGAGGCTTCAGGATTTCAGGTTCTTCACTTTGTTTAGGCTGGGTCAGCTCTTTGAAAACGTTTTGGTTGCCTTGGTTCAGGAAGAACAAAATACCGACAATAATACCTGTTGCCAGTATCAGGCCGAAAAAGAAACCGGCCAAGCCTTTGCCATATTGTGTAGATTTTTTCATGACTTACCTTGTAATAATGGGTTCAGACGGCCTGAAGGGAGACTGTCTGAGTTTGAATTCGATATTTTATCAATAACCGTTATGGACGGCAAAATCCTGATGCTTTGTTTACTCTAGTTTTACTTAAATATAGAGATTCAGGCCGTCTGAAAAGTTAGAGGGCGCGACGGAAACCGATGGCTTTCATCACATGGGTTTTATTGACTTCCTCGTCGCCTGCCAAATCGGCCAGTGTACGGGCGACGCGCATGATGCGGTGGAAACTGCGCGCGGATAGGGACAGTTTTTCGAGCATGGTTCCCAAGGCTTCTTGCGCTTCTTTTTGGATACGGGCTTTGCCGTCGAGCTCGCTGACACTCAATTCGGCATTAACTTTGCCTTGTCGGCCGTATTGGATTTTACGCGCGGCGGTAACGCGTTCTAATACGGCGGCACTGGATTCGCCGGTTTCTTGTTGCATCAGCTCGGCGGCGGAAAGGCTGGGTACTTCGATGGTTAAATCAATGCGGTCGAGTAATGGCCCTGAAATTTTGCTGCGGTAACGGGCGATGCTTTCAGGCGTGCAGCGGCAAGGTTTGGACGGATGACCGAGATAGCCGCAAGGACAGGGGTTCATGGCGGCGACGAGCTGGAATTTGGCCGGATAAACGGCTTGGCGTGCGGCGCGGGAAATATGGATTTCTCCGTTTTCCAAAGGTTCGCGCAATACTTCCAATACTTTACGGTCAAACTCGGGCAATTCGTCTAAAAACAACACACCGTGGTGCGCCAATGAAATTTCACCCGGACGTGGGTCGGAACCGCCGCCGACCATAGCGGCCGAGCTGGCGCTGTGGTGGGGGCTGCGGAAAGGGCGGTTGCTGTCGAGTTGCTGTTGATGGTTGGGTAGGAGCGAACGCAATGCCCAGACTTCGACCAATTCGTCTTCGGTCAAAGGCGGAAGGATACCGGGCAAACGTTGCGAAAGCATGGACTTGCCCGTTCCCGGAGGGCCCATCATCAGTAGGCTGTGTCCGCCTGCCGCGGCGATTTCCAAGGCGAGGCGGGCGGTATGTTGGCCTTTGACATCGGCTAAGTCGGGTATTTTACTTTGTTCAGACGGCCTTTGTGGCAGTTTGCATTCGGTTTGTGTCAACGGTTCGATGCCGTTTAAATGGGCGGCCACTTCGCCCAAAGAACGCGCGCCATAAACCGCAATGCCGCGCATGACGGCAGCCTGTTCGGCATTTTCTTGCGGCAAGACGAACGAACGGCCGGCCTGCATTCCCTGCCATGCCATGGCCAGCGCGCCGCGTACGGGACGCAGCAAGCCGGACAGCGCCAATTCTCCGGCAAACTCATATTGCGCGAGCTTTTCAGGATTAATTTGTCCCGATGCGGCAAGAATGCCCAAGGCAATCGGTAAATCGAAACGGCCGGATTCTTTGGGGAGGTCGGCCGGTGCGAGGTTGACGGTAATTTTCTTGGCGGGGAAGTCGAAACCGCTTTGGATGATGGCGGCACGCACGCGGTCGCGGCTTTCTTTGACTTCGGTATCGGGTAAACCGACGATATTGAAATGTGGCAAGCCGTTGGCAAGGTGGGCTTCCACTTCGACCAACGGCGCGTTCATACCGCTTAAGGCGCGGCTGTAAACCAAAGCAAGCGACATGTTTCAGACGGCCTTATTCGGCAGCTTCGGTTTGTTGTTTGATTTCGGCAACTGCTTCTTCGGCAGCGGCTTCGGCAGCTTTCAAAGCAGCTTCTTCAGGCTCTTGGGCGGCTTCGAGTTTGGCCAAACGGGCTTCCAATTCGGCCAGCTTGGTACGGGTTTTAATCAAAACCTGTTGTTGGATGTCGAATTCTTCTCGGGTTACCAAATCCATGCGGTTGAACGCGCTGCCGAGCATGGCTTTAACGTTTTTTTCCATGTCTTTGGCAGGGCTGTTGGCGATGGTTTCGCTGATTTTGGAGCTGACTTCTTCAAAAAGTTGTTTGCCGAACATAATCCGTATCCTTTATTCAGAATGTATATAGAAATTCAAGTGGCTATTGTATAAGGAAAAAGGCCGTCTGAAAACGGGAATTTTGAGACGGCCTGTGTTTCCTATCGTAAATATTCCGTGTCTTTTAACGCTCAACACGGGCTTCAAAAACAGGCATCAGCCATGCGCCGCCTGTGAAGCCTTTGCAAGAACCGGTGGTGTGTTCCTCACTGCGGACAAACGCTTTACCGTCCCACACCGCTGCATTGCCCGACCAGCAGTCGCCGATTCCTCGGCCTTTGAAGCTGCCGCTGAGGGTGGCTGTTTTCTCATCGAATCCGCCGTGTCCGCCGTATGTCATTGGTGGCAGCACTTGTTCGATTTTGGTTAATTTTTTGTCGGCAATGGCATAGTAGCCGCTGGTTTGATAGGCTCTGCCGATACAGATAGCCTCCACTAAAACTTGTTGTTTGTTGAGCGGATAAATATTCAGGCTGCGGTTCCAATCCATTTGCTCTTTATTGTGCAGGGCGTAACAGTAATTATCGTCGCCTTCAGAAACGCGGTTGCTGTTGCGAAGCAGCTTCATGACGGCGCTGTGGCGCGGTGTGTCTTGTTCCAGTATATCGCCTGCTGTTTTCGGTACGGCAACGGCGCGGATGACGGGTTTGGGCTGCGGGCTGAGGACTGCCTGAGTGCTGTTGCCTTTGCGTATCAGCGCGGAAGGCGTGTTCAGACGGCCTTGGAATTCGTCCGCTTTCAACATTGCCGCCGCCGCGCCTTTGTCGGACAAGCGCCATTCATATTTGCCGGCGCGGATGCTGATTTTACTTTCTTTTTTCAACGCTTCGAGTAAGGCGTTGGTTTGCGCGCTGCTCAATTTGCCTGTGCCTTTTTTATTCAACGCCAATTTGCCCAGTGATTTACCGTTCAATACCAATTCGTTGCGGGTTGCAATGCTGGCGAGTTGTGCTTCATCGTCGTTAAACGGCAGCAGGGAAACTTCGCCGGCAACGGCGGCATTCGCCCCTGCTTGTCGGGTTAACAAGATGGAAACCGGCGTTTCTGTTTCATCCGCTTGATATCCGGCAAGACGGCAGGTGCCGGTATTGTCGCAGGCAATGTCCCAGTCTTGGTAATTTTGATAAAAGCCTTGAGGCGGAGCAGCCAGTGCGGTGGCAGGTAAAACAGCCAGCAGCCATTCTTTCATGATGCATTCTTTCAAATTTATTTATGTAGATTCACAAAGGCGGCATGGCAATCTAAAATTTGTTACGCTGTTTTGTGAAAATACGATGTGTCGTTCTGAATATTGAGATGTAAAAAAGGTCGTCTGAAATGTCCTTTCAGACGACCTTTATCGTCGTTTTATACGCCTGCGGCTGCTCTCAATGCGGCTGCTTTGTCGGTACGCTCCCAAGTAAATTCAGGCTCCTCGCGGCCGAAATGGCCGTAGGCGGCGGATTTGCTGTAAATCGGGCGCAAGAGGTCGAGCATTTGGACGATGCCTTTGGGGCGCAGGTCGAAATGTTCGCGAACCAGGGCAATCAGTTTTTCTTCGCTGATTTTGCCTGTCCCGAAGGTGTCGATGGAAATCGAAGTCGGTTCGGCAACGCCGATGGCGTAGGAAACTTGGATTTGGCATTGGGTTGCCAAACCGGCGGCAACGATGTTTTTCGCAACATAGCGGCAGGCGTAGGCGGCGGAACGGTCGACTTTGGACGGGTCTTTGCCGGAGAATGCGCCACCACCGTGCGGAGCTGCGCCGCCGTAGGTATCGACGATGATTTTACGGCCGGTCAGACCGCAGTCACCTTGAGGGCCGCCGATAACGAAGCGGCCGGTCGGGTTGATCAGGTATTTGGTTTCATCAGTCAGCATTTCAGACGGCAGAACCGGTTTGATGATGTGTTCGATCACGGCATTTTTCAGCTCTTCGTAGCCGATAGACGGATCGTGCTGGGTGGACAGGACGACGGTGTCAATGCGTTTTACTTTGCCGGTTTCGCTGTCGTAAACCACGGTCAGTTGCGCTTTGGCATCAGGACGCAGCCAAGGCAGGCGGCCGTCTTTGCGCAATTCGCTTTGGCGTTGCATCAGGCGGTGGCTGTAATAGATGGCAAACGGCATCAGGGTCGGGGTTTCGTCGCAGGCATAGCCGAACATCAAACCTTGGTCGCCTGCGCCTTGGTTCAGGTCGATGCCTTCGCCTTCGTTCACGCCTTGGGCAATGTCCGGAGATTGTTGGTCGTAGTACACGCCGACTGCGCAGCCGTTGGCGTCAAAGCCCAGATCGGAGGAGTTGTAGCCGATGCGTTTGATGGTTTCGCGTGCGACTTTGATGTAGTCCACTTGGGCGGTGGTAGTAATTTCGCCTGCCAATACGCACAAGCCTGTGTTGACCAAGGTTTCTGCGGCGACACGCGCTTTGGGGTCTTGCGCCAAGATGGCATCCAAAATCGCATCGGATACTTGGTCGGCAACTTTATCCGGATGGCCTTCGGATACCGATTCGGAAGTAAACAGATATTCGCTCATTGCTATTCTTTCATTAAAAACAGGCTGCTGTGTTTTCAGACAGCCTTTTATTTCGGACAGCGGAAATCATAACAAAAACTCCGCTTTTTCTCTATACAAGTGAGAAACATTCGCACTTGCCTGCTGTTTCGGAATCCTGTTGCGCGTTTTTTACAGGCAAAAAAATTCCCGCATTAAGCGGGTTTGGATTGCTCTGGCGAGCCACATCGGTTTTTCAACCGTCCACCTTACCTTTCCGTTTGAAAAGCAGGTTGGCATGGAATTCCCAACTCTTAATGCAGCGCGGATAGTAGCAGAAAAGCAGGTGTGCCGCAATATATTTGCCTGAAGTCTGTTTTGTTCAGACGGCCTGTTTCGTTTACAATCTGTCCACTTCATTTTGGTAAAACCTTATGCAAACGCTTGTTACCTTTGTTTTTAAATTTTTGGCCGCGCTGCCTTTGGCTTGGTTGCACAAATTAGGCAACCTGCTCGGCAGTTTGGGTTTCCGCGTGCTGTCGAAAGATAGCCGGCGTGTTTTTGAAAACATGAAACTTGCCGGATTGAACCCGACGGATGAGGCGGTGAAAAAAGTTTTCCGTGAAACGGCAAAAGGCGGCTTGGAATTGCCGGTGGCGTTTTTCAGACGGCCTGAGGAAATTGAAAACCTGTTTGTCAGCGTCAACGGTTGGGAACATGTTCAGACGGCCTTGAGTGCGGGCGAGGGTTTGCTGTTTATCACGCCGCACATCGGCAGCTATGATTTGGCGGGCCGCTACATCAGCCAGCAACTGCCGTTTCCGCTGACGGCGATGTACAAACCGCCGAAAATCAAGGCATTTGATGCGGTGATGCAGGCAGGGCGCGTGCGCGGCAAGGGCAAGACTGCGCCGACCAGTATTCAGGGTGTCAAACAAATCATCAAGGCCCTGCGCGGCGGCGAAGCGACCATTGTGTTGCCGGACCATGTACCGTCTCCAGAGGAAGGGGGCGACGGCGTGTGGGTGGACTTTTTCGGCAAACCTGCCTACACCATGACGTTGGCGGGCAAGCTGGCGCAAGTCAAAGGCGTGAAGGCTTTGTTTTTCTGCGGCGAGCGTCTGCCCGACGGGAAAGGCTTTGTCTTGCACATCGAGCCATTGCGCGGTGAATTGAACGGCGATAAGGAGAACGATGCGCGCGTGATCAATGAAAATACCGAATATTGGATACGCCGTTTTCCGGAACAATATTTGTTTATGTACAACCGCTACAAACATCCCGAAGGCGCGCCTTTCCCGCCGCCGGAAGTATAGGCTTGCCGAATGTAAAAAACCTGCTTGGATTCAAGCAGGTTTTGTATTTGGTCGGAATGAGAGGATTCGAACCTCCGACCCCTTCGTCCCGAACGAAGTGCGCTACCGGGCTGCGCTACATTCCGAATGTGGGGAATTATAGGATAGGAGAGGCCGGTTTGTACAGGGGGTCGATAAATAATTAATAATTTGCTGCCGATGGATTTGTTTTAGGCCGTCTGAAGCGATGTGTTTCAGACGGCCTGTGTTTTTGTTTGCCGCTTCTGCTGAAGCATTTGTCCTAATGGCATTATAATGTGGGCAATTGTTTTTTAGATTGTCTGCTATGTTTTATCTTTATCAGTCCGACCGTTTGGAAGCGCTTGCCGAAATGTGCGCGCATATTCATCAGGCCTTGCCTTTGGATGCGGTATTGGCGCAGGAAGAAGTGGTGGTGCAGAGCCAGGGGATGCGGCGGTATCTGAATGTGTTTTTTGCGCGCAAACTCGGCGTGGCGGCGAATTTGAAGTTCAGCCTGCCGGCCGGTTTGGCGTGGCAGCTGATGCGTAAATTGGTTCCCGATGTGCCGCCGCTCAGCCCGTTTTCGCCTGAAGTCATGCGCTGGCGTTTGCTGGATTTGTTCCGCAGCGAAGCGTTTCAGACGGCCCCGGAATACGAAAACGTACGCCTGAAGCTGGAAAGTTATTTGCACAGCTCGGCATCGGCGGATTATCAGCTTGCCGGACAAATGGCGGATATTTTCGACCAATATTTGGTGTACCGGCCGGATTGGATTGATGCGTGGCAGGCTGGGAAGCTGCTGGGCTTGGGCGATGATGAGGATTGGCAGGCGCGGCTGTGGCGTTATTTGGACGATGGCAGCCAATCGGCGCCGCACCGCGTGGCCTTGTGGGAAAAGTTGTTGGCGCAGTTGGATAAATCGGTCTTGCCGCAAAGGTTGTTTGTATTCGGCATTTCGACAATGGCGCCGATGTATCTGCAACTGCTGCACCAAATTTCCAAGCATTGCGATGTGTTTGTGTTTGCGCTCAACCCGAGCAGCCAATATTGGGGCGAGGTCATCGACGAGGCACAGATTTTGAAAAGGGGCGATGAGGCGGATTTGTCGCAGGCAGGGCATCCGCTGTTGGCTTCTTTGGGCAAGCAGGGGCGCGATTTCTTTGATTTTCTGGCGGAAGTGGAAACCGAGCAGGATATTCAGGTTTATGAAGAGGGAAAAGACGATACCTTGTTGCATTGCCTGCAAAACGATATCCAAAACTTAATCATGCCGTCTGAACGCTTATACCAACAGGAAGAAAGCGAAGCAGGCGCGCAGCCGGCTTGGGTTCAAGTCCACGATGCGGACGGCAATCCGGTGCGTGTCGAGCCGGACAAGCTGCTGAACGACGGCTCGGTCAAAATCGTCGCGGCACACAGTCCTTTGCGCGAACTGCAGATTTTGAAAGAAGAGCTGTCGCTGGTGTTGCAAAATAATCCCGACTGGCAGCCGCACGATATTGCCGTTTTGACGCCGAACATCGAGCCCTACAGCCCGTTTATCGAAGCCGTTTTTGGACAGGAGCAGGCGGGCAGCCAGGCGTTGCCGTATTCGATTTCGGATGTGAAACTCAGCCGCCGCCAGCCCTTACTGTATGCTTTGGCGCAAACATTGGACTTGCTGGAAAGCCGGTTTGAAGTGGACAAGGTTTTACCTTTGCTGGAAAGCCGGTTGGTGCTGCAACGCTTCGGTTTGAGCGAGGAAGATGTGCCGCTACTGCATGAGACTGTTGCCGGATTGAATGTGCATTGGGGTTTGGACCAAACCATGCGCGAGGGCAAAGACAACCTCTTTACTTGGCAGCAGGCGGTAGAGCGTTTGGCCTTGGGCTGGATGCTGCCCGAAGGCGGCCACGGTATGTGGCAGGGCGTGAGCGCGTGGCATAGCAACGTCAACCAGTTGGACGTGTTCAGCGGTTTTGCCGAATTTATCCGCACTTTGGCCGATATGGCGGCGCAATGGCAAGAGCCTGCCGATGTGGAAGGCTGGGTGCAGCGTTGCCGCGATTTGCTGGAGAAACTGTTTGCTCCGGATACGGACGACCAATACGCCAAGCAGCAGTTTGAGCAGTCTTTGGCGAAATGGCAGGAAGAGGCGCAGTTGGCCGAATTTGACGGATTGTTGCCGTGTAAAACCGTTATCCGCCATATCCGCCGTTTTTTGGACAGCGAAAGCCAGGCCGGTTTTTTGAGCGGCGGCATTACTTTTTGCAGTATGGTGCCGATGCGCAGCCTACCGTTTAAAATGGTTTGCCTGTTGGGTTTGAATGACGGCGATTTTCCGCGCAATACCAAAGCGGCGGTGTTCGACCTGATTGCCAAACATCCGAAAAAAGGCGACCGCGCCCGCCGCGACGACGACCGTTATCTCTTCCTCGAAGCCTTAATCAGCGCGCGCGAAATGCTGTATTTGTCTTATATCGGCCGCGATATACGCAATGATGCCGAGTTTGCGCCGTCTTCGTTAATCAGCGAGCTGCTGGATACTATTGCCGCCATGACGGGGAAAAGCGGGCGCGAGTTGGCGGAGAAATGGGTGAAACATCATCCTTTGCAGGCGTTTTCGCGCCGTTATTTCCAAAAGGACGCGCTTTCAGACGGCCTCTTCAGTACGCGCCAAGATTACGCCGATGCGCTGAACCAACCGCCAGTAGAAGCGCAGCCGTTTTTCCTTGAGGCTTTAAGTCAGGAAGAGCCGGGCAAAACCATTCAGCAGGGCGAGCTTATCAGTTTTTGGCGCAACCCTGTCAAAGTTTGGCTGAAGAAAAATTTAAGCTGGGATCAGCCGTATTTGGACGGCGCATGGGAATCTGCCGAACCGTTTGAGCCGCAACATGAAGGCCGGATTGCCGATGCCTATTTGGATGCGCGGCGCAAAGGTGAAGATTTTGAAGATACGGCCATTCGGCTGAATGCAGAAAGCCTGATGCCGGTAGGCGAGTTGGGCGGCTTGTGGCAGAAGCAGTATCAGATATCTGCAAAAAACGTAGATGCCGAGTTGATACGCAGCAACAAAAGGCCGTCTGAACCTTATGAATTACACTTTAACGACTTGGTTTTACAAGGCACCATCGGCAATCTTTACGAATGCGGCCGTATTGTGTTCCAAAACCAAAAAGACAATGCGCCCAACCGCATTGCCCGTTTATTGGAGCATTTGATTTTTTGTGCCGTCGCCCCTCAATCCGTTGAAAACCGACAAACCCATATCGTCAGCCTGGGACAGACCGAAACCTATGCCGCCATCGGGCAAGAGGCCGCGAGAGAGCTTTTGAAAGAATGGTTGGTATATTTCCGAATCGGACAAAATACCCCCTTGCCGTTTTTTGCCAAAACCAGCCTTGCCGCTGCGGAGGAGTACAGTAAGAAAGAGGATTGGGATGCTGCCTTGAGAAAAGCCTATGAGGTTTTTAACGGCAATAAAATGAACAAAGCGCAGAAAGAATATACCGAAGTGAAGCTGGTGTTTGGTCATTCGGAAGAATCGCCGCTTGAAGAGCCGTTATTTGAAAACCTTGTCGTCAATCTGCTTGTTCCGCTTTTGAACAGCGCGGCAGGGAAAAACAATGCAACAGAACAGGAGTAAAGCATGGCCACTTATACAGAATATTTGGATTTTGATACCGAAGAAGATAAATTGAAACAGCAGCAGCTCTATCAGGCGATCGAGCTGTCGGCGCAAACGGCAGCGGCGGTCAAAAAGATCAGCCGTCCGCAAAACTGGCTGCTTGCCGCTGCGCCATATTGTCCCGATTGCCGCGTGTTTGTGCCGTTTATTCAAAAAATGGCGGAGCTGAACCCCAATATCCGCGTCAACTATATTGCCCGTAGTGATTTTGACGACAGCAGTCGTTTCGATAATCCGCGCCAACAGGAAATCGTCCGTACCAACCAAAAAATCCCTGCGCTGTTTTTAATCGGACATGAAGAAGCAGGGCCTGTGTTTAGCGAGTTTCCTCAAGTGGTGTTGAATCAAATTGCGGCAGATGAAACCCGTCGCACGGAATTGCGCGATGCGTACCGTGCCGGCGAGTTTAATGCCGATATTGAGGCTCAGGTTGCGGCGGCCTTGGCATGGGCAGACCAGCGTTGTTGAGTAGATATTGTTGGTGTGTAAGACTATATTTTGAGCCACTTTGATATTTGCTTTGTAATAAAAAGGCCGTCTGAAAAGATTTCAGACGGCCTTTTTTTTTAATGCTTAACGCTTGATTAAATCTCGATTTTATTCGGCGTAAAGGTTTGCCATTTATTGCAGGCTGGGCAGTGCCAGAAGAAGACTTGGGATTTGAAGTGGCAGTTGCGGCAGCGGTACATGACGCTTTTTTGCAGCTGGCGGCCGATAATGGAACGAATCATATCGGTATCGGCTTTCCACTCCGGATTCATATTGCTGAGTTTCAAGCCAAGCAGGCGGTACACGCCGTTGAGGTCGGGTTTTTGGCGGACAAGTTCGACAGCGATTTGCGCCGCTTCGGTTTCGCCTTTGAGCAGCAGGGCTTTCTCGTAGATGACGTTGATCAGGTCAAGATCGGGAAAGGTCTGCATATAGCCGATAAGGCGGTTGAGGCCTTCTTCCTGTTTGCCTTGCACGGCATAGGCTTCATAGAGTTTCTCGCCGACCATGCTCAAATAGGCGTGGTTTTGCTGCTCGATGGCGGAATACGCTTCCACGGCGGCAGGGAAGTTGCCCTGACGGTATTCGATGTCGCCGAGAATGATATTGGCGCGCGTACATTTTTTGTTGGCTTCGAGTGCTTTGCCGATGTTGTAGCGGGCGGCGTCGAAGTTGGATT
>ERZ1674171.97-NODE-98-length-13868-cov-6.494824_pt1 | contig 13868 bp, 9 predicted proteins | sample MGYA00581291_ERZ1674171 | MGnify/ENA primary metagenome ERZ1674171 (study PRJEB41354, sample SAMEA4873344) | human saliva metagenome | biome: human-associated habitat [ENVO:00009003]; feature: mouth environment [ENVO:08000002]; material: saliva material... | reverse complement strand
ACGAAGATATTGGAAACTCAACCCTTCTTTCATCTCGGGTGCCGACCTTGAACTGAACTTAGAACAATGGATTAAGCCTCTTCAACAAAGCGAAACCTACCTTTCTGTGGGCGCATCGCTGGTGAACAAGAACGAGAAAGACGAGGATATTCTTGTAGGTTCTACACATCGTTTAAACCTTCCACACAACGTTTCGGTGGTAGATGCAAGGGTTCAACTGCAACACAAGGGTGTGAACATCTTGGCTGAGTGTGCCTTTAAAGGACAAGACCCAACGCTTAACAACAACTATATCTATCGAAAAGGATATGTAACAATGCTCTCTTGCTCTTATTCTAAAAGCGGATTGGGAGCTATTGTGCAAGCCAAAAGAAGTGTAAACATGGGCTTTAGAGGTGTGAGAAGTATGGACGGACTATCGTCTTTCATCAATCACATGCCCCCATTCACCATGGAACACACCTACACTCTTGCGGCTTTATACCCCTATTCTACTCACCCCGATGGCGAATGGGCCTACCAATGCTCGTTGAACTATACCTTTAAAAAGGGCAGTTCGTTAGGTGGAGCATACGGAACGAAGGTGAAATTCAATGCAAGTCATGTGCACGCCATTCAAAACAACGGCCTCAACATGCCTGGGAAAGACGGCTATGGCTCGGCATTTTGGAAGTGGGGAGATGCCACTTACTATCAAGATATCAACTTACAGGTAGAGAAAAAGCTCTCTAAAAGTACCCAAATAGGCTTGATGTATATGAATCAAAGATACAACGAAACGGCTATTAAGGGCGAAGGGGGCATGTTGCGCAACAACATTTTCATTGCCGAACTAAAACAAAAGCTATCGCACAAAACCACACTTCGTGCCGAAGCGCAGTATTTAAACTCTACCGATGGCGATAAAGACTGGCTTTTTGCATTAGCTGAAGTGTCGTTCTCGCCTCATTGGATGGTGTCGGTTTCCGACCTTTTCAACAGCGGTAGCACCAAACAGCACTACTATCAGTCGTTTGTTGGCTACTATAACGGAGCACATCGCATTCAGTTGGGCTATCAACGAACCCGCGCTGGTTATAATTGTGCAGGCGGAGTGTGTCGCTATGTGCCTGCAAGTAAGGGTTTAAGCCTATCTTATAATTATAATTTTTAATGTAAATGAAGAAACAATATTACATACTTTTCCTTTGCATAGCTATGCTCTTGGGCTGTAACAACATCGATAGTAACAATCGATTGATCGAAATTCCAGTTGCAACAGTAGAGCGCAATGTGTTGGTTGAGGAGTTTACTGGTCAGAAATGTCTCAACTGTCCTGCCGCAGGTGTTGCCTTAAAGGATATTCAAAGTAAATACAATGAGGGCAATGTAGTGGTTGTTGCCATTCATGGAGGACCTCTTGCACTCAAATCAAGCGATCATATTGTGGGCTTAAGAACCGACCTTTCCGACCAATATTATAAGCTATGGAAGGTGAGTGGCGTGCCTTGTGCCGTGATTAACCGCAACAGTGGCGTACTAAGAAGAAACGCTTGGGCGGCTAAGATATACGAGGATTTGCAACAAAAAAGTAGTATCAAAATCGCAACAAAGGCTCAACGTGTAGCCAATAGCAACGACATCACCATCTCTACCACCATCAACAACACGGGAGAAGCGGTGAAAGGACATCTGCAATTGTGGCTCGTTGAAAACAATATCACTGCCATTCAGCAGCTACCTAACAACGATGTTCAACACAACTACGTGCACAACCATGTGTTGAGAGATGCTATTAACGGAGCAATGGGCGAAGAGGTGAGCCTTAACAGCAATACCCCTCAAACCTTTGAGCACCGCTATTCGGCTAAGGTTAACATCAATTTAAACAACTGCCACATCGTTGCTTTCGTGTATAACGATAGCGGAGTGTTGCAAGTGGTGCAACAAGCTGTTTCTAATGAGTAGAATACTACGATAGGAAATGGTTTCTGAAGGATAAAAAGAAGATAACAAATAAACAATAACAAACAATTAAAAACAATACAATTATGAAAAAATTCTACTCAATTAGTTTACTTTTCCTTTTGTGTTTCATGCTTCAAGCTAAGGCACAAACAGATAATTCGGGCTTAAGATTCGTTGATGCTAATGGAAAAGTAATCGAAGATGGCGCTACAATTAAAAGCAATAATGCTATCAATGACCCTTATGTTGAGAATGGAAAGATGATTTCTGAGCATCTTTTCCTCGACAATTCGCAAAAGAAAGACTTTACAGTTTACGTTAAATATACCATCAACAATATTGAAGGAACAAGCTTAGGAGTTTGCTTTGGCGAAGAATGCACACAAGAAGAAGAGGCAGGAACATATAAAATAGATAATATGCCAATCCTTGCAAACGATGAAAATAAACCCGAATTAAAAGTTGATTTCGCTTTTGAAACAAAGGGTAAGGCAAGCGTTACAGTGCAACTTTTCTACCAAAGTATATTTAGTTCTGAGGGAGATCCATTCACAGCAGGTCCTAAAGTGACTTATGAATTCACCTCAGAAACTACTGGAATCAACGCAACAAAGGCTGCAAACATTGCTTACTACAATGTATTTAACCTTCAAGGAATTCAAGTTTTAAACAAAACAGCAAGTCTTTCAGGTCTTCAAGCAGGTACTTATATCGTGCAAGCATACGACAACAAGGGCTTAGTAAACACAACAAAGCAAATCATTCGCTAAGTTATAGCACAGTAATCTAACATGAAACAATTCATTCTAAGCGCATTTATTTTCGTTTTAAGCACTTTATTCAACATTCATGAGTGTTGGGCAGGCGACCTAAGTCTTGCGCCTGCAGCAGCAAGAAAAACGTATATTGCACGTTCATCAAGCACTGCTAAGGCCTTTATTAGCGTCACAAGCTTTGGCAGAGACGTTGTAAACTCGTTTGAATATACCATAACAAGCGACAAAGGAACAGTGGTTGAAGGTACTTATACCTTTAAAGAAGCATTCAGAAAATATGATACTTCAACATGTGAAATAGAGTTTCCTGTAAACAAAACCACTGATATCACAAGTCTAACATTCAACATCAATAAGGTAAATAACGAACGCAACGGGGCTACTTTAGGCTCTTGTAACATTCCTTTTACCTTTATTTCAAAGTTTGCAACACGCAAAGTGGTGGTCGAAGACTTCACAGGTATGTGGTGTGGATGGTGCCCTCGTGGTATTGCAGCAATGGAATACATGCAAAAACACTATCCAGAAAGCTTCATTGGTATTGCTGCTCACGATGGAGACGCATTGAGTACACCAGACTATGCCTATGTATTGGCAAAGTATAGAGGTCGCCCATACGTTCTAATGAACCGCACAACAAGAGTGAACAGTTTTGTACCTAAAAGCGAATTAGAAAGAGAAAGGGATGCAGGAGCAGACATGGACGTTGACATCTACGCTGTTTGGGACGAAGGAAAGAAGAAGATTAGCATCACATCTACCACTACTTTCAGACTAGATGCAAGCGAAGGGAACTATGCTTTGGCTTATGTTTTGACCGAAGACGGCATGAAAACCACAAGAGCACAAAACAATAATTTCGCAGGAGACATGACTTTAAAGGGCGTTTCTGAAGAAGCTGAGTTCTTTATGAATAGTGGTCAGGCTATTTATGACATGACTAACAACCATGTTGCCATTGCTGCAAAGCACATAACAAATGGACTTGAGGGCATTGTAAAGGCTCCATTCGTAGCCGATAAGCCTATTGTTCATGAAACATCGTTCGACAATATCGCACAATATAAAAAGATACAGAACAAAGAAAACTTATCTGTTTGCGTGCTATTGATCGACACGAGCAATGGAAGAATTGTGAATGCGAATAAATGTAAGATTCAAACTGCCAACGCAACAGGCATCGAAAGCACCACAAGTGACAACAAAGAAAAGCACGTTGTGGCTCGATATACTGTCAATGGAGAGTTTATTTCGGCTCCTGTTAAGGGCATTAACATCGTGAAATACAGCGACGGCACAACGAAAAAAGAGGTGGTTCAATAACCTCCTACTTCGTTTATGCGTGCTAAATAAAGACGAATTGCATCGTCACACAAAACAAAAAGCACATAAAACAAAAGATGAATGTGGGTAAAAGCGCAACAAACGCCACCGACATTCATCTTTTTTGTTTTCTCATGGCGTTACACATTCATCACCTTTATTATTCTCTTGTGTCTCAATAACATCGCAACAATGTTTCACGAGAAACATTATTACATTCCTCTCCCACTCCATTTGCCTTGCAATATGGGGTTATTAGCTGGCAATATGCACCCTTTTCTACCCTACTTTTCCTCTTTTTAGATTCCAATTCTCCCCTTTTCCGCCTACAAAACCACATCAATATACAAAAAAGAGTATAGATTTTGCTATATCACACTTAATCTCTACCTTTGCATTAAGCACCTAACAAGATATGAACAACGCACTTAGCGAGCCTAAAACAAGGTGCAATGAGTTAAGAAAACAGTTCTACTGAATATCTCACTAACACCATAAAGCGAATGAAACCTGTACGAATTGAAGAGTTAGACTATTTAAAAGGCATATTGATTACGCTCGTAGTGCTCTTTCATTTAACCTATTTTTCAACCGAATACACCCTTACAAAGCAGTTTGTTTACACCTTTCACATGCCCGCTTTCTTAGTTATTTCAGGTTGGTTGATGAACATTGAAGCGCCATTACCCCACTTTGGGCGAATGATTTCGAAGATACTCCTACCCTATATCGTATTCGAATCGGGCTATATCGTTATCTCTGCATTGAAAATGGTGGCGGTTCCCATAGCCGAACTCAATGTAAGCACGTTCTTATATCACTTCTTTGCATCGCCAGTTGGGCCCTATTGGTTCCTACATACGCTCATTATTTGCGCTGTGGTATACAAGCTTTGGCACACCATTTTCGCCTCTTCCACAAGCAAACAAGCCATTGCAATGGTGCTCACAATATGGGTTTTGGCTCAATATGTTCACATCATTTCGTTTGCTTCGGGGTGTTTTTTCATTGCAGGAGCTATTCTTCGACGTTCTAACATACACATAACCAATGTTTTAAGTCCTAACATCTTGGCATTAATTGCATTGGCGGTGCTGTGCACTAATCCTGTTTTCTTTGTAGAAGAGAGCCTTTCGGGCATCGCAATTGTGTATGTGATGATGAGCGTTATGCTACTTGTTTACAACCTTAGTCCCCACTTTTTGCGCTCAAAAGTGTGCTATCTCGGTCAAAGAACTCTACCCATTTACCTCTATTCTCCTTTATTCACCTTCCTATTTAAGGCCTTCAAACTCTATTTTAGCTTCGACCCTACCCGCTTTGTCTTTGCCTTTGTGGCCACAACTTGTTGCATCATAGGCTCGTTATGTGCCGACAAAGTGGTAAAAACAATCATTAATGGAGCACAAAAAGTAGTAAAAAGATAGCAAAAAAGATCCAAAAACTTTTTGCGTAATAATATTTTTGTATCTTTGTTCCATACAACTTAATAACAATTTAAACAGAAAGGATAATATGAATTACGTAGAATTGAATAACGGAGTGAAGATGCCTCAGCTTGGATATGGTGTTTATCAGGTAGAACCAGCAGAGGCTGAGCGTTGTGTTTTAGATGCAATTAGCGTGGGATATAGACTAATTGACACCGCACAATTCTATAAAAACGAAGAAGGTGTGGGCAATGCCATTGCTAAATGCGGTGTTCCTCGCTCAGAACTATTCATCGTTACAAAGGTATGGCCAGCTAATGCAGGCGAAGAAAAGGCCTATGAGTCGATTTTAGAGAGCCTTAAAAAGCTACAAAGCGATTATATCGACCTACTTCTTATTCACCAACCATACGGCGACTATTATGGAACTTATCGTGCAATGGAGCGTGCTTATCGTGAAGGAAAGGTGCGTGCAATTGGCGTAAGCAACTTTTATCCCGACCGATTGATCGACCTTCATCACCATGTAGACATCAAACCTGCCGTGAATCAGGTAGAAACTCATGTGTTTAATCAACAGCTTGAGGAGCAAAAATACATGGAAAAATACAATTGTCAGATCATGTCTTGGGGTCCATTTGCAGAGGGAAAGAACGATTTTTTCAACAATGAGACTTTAATCGAGATAGGAAACAAACACAATAAAACAGTGGCTCAGGTGGCTCTTCGCTATCTGTTGCAACGTGGCGTGGTTGTTATTCCTAAATCAACTCACAAAGATCGCATGGAACAAAACATGGATATCTTTAACTTCTTGCTTACCGATGAGGACATGAAGACCATCGAAAAGTTGGATACTAAGCACACTTTATTCGCTTCTCACAGAGATCCTCAATTCGTAGAGTTGGTTCTTTCGTTGAAATAAGCATAGCTTTTGGTTCACAATAGCATCGCTATTACACTGCAATTGCATTGACTTTAGCGTGCAATTACATTGATATTCAATCAACAACAAATTCTTTTAGCTCTTACAGGCAATGCAACGGGTGTGCAAGGTGCTTGTAAGAGCTTTTATTTTGCCTACATGTTGTCTACTTTTTTTGCACTAAAAGTATCAAAATGGGAGAGGGGCTAACACCTTTTTCTTATATAATAAGGTAGCAAAAATAGTCTTTTCCTTTTATTCTCAATACTTTAAACTATTTAACTAAGAATGAAAGCTGCGCAGAGATGATTTACAAAAATCTTTCCATATATTTGCACTTACAGTTGACTTAAATCACTAAACACGCTTTAAACCTCTGTATTGAAGAGACAATAAACCTTTTTTGATAAACATAAATATGAAAAGATTAACCTACAAGACGCAACAGATGCGCTTCAACCATCTATTGCGAAGCACCACCTTAGTGTGTGGAATGCTACTCCTTCCTAACATTTCGGCAGGAGCCTCTAACACTATCACTCAACAAACACGGCCTGCAGAGCAAATCAAAGGTTCGGTTCTTAGTAACACAGGAGAGCCTCTTATTGGTGTAACTGTACGTGCAACGGGTAGTTCTGCAGGAACTGTTACCGACTTAGATGGTAACTTCTCTATCAATGTTGCACCCGGAACGCAGCTCACTTTCTCGTACACGGGCTTTAAATCGCACAGTGCTAAAGCTCAAAACGGCATGCGCATCACCCTACAAAGCGACGTTAACGACCTAAATGAGGTGGTTGTTGTAGGTTATGGCACACAAAAGAAAGCCAACTTAACTGGTGCTGTGGCTTCAGTTAGCGGTAGTGTGCTCGAGAATAGACCTATTAGTAACCTCGGACAAGGCCTCCAAGGTGTTGTACCTAACCTCAATGTATCAATGGGTAAGGGTGGAGCTCCTGGCGCAGGAGCATCGTTTAATGTTCGTGGTACAACGTCTCTCAACGGAGGTGGACCGCTTGTGTTGGTGGATAACGTACAAATGGACGCCAACTTAGTGAACCCCGACGATATAGAATCTATCTCTGTGCTTAAAGATGCGGCTTCTGCTGCTATCTATGGAGCACGTGCTGCGTATGGAGTTATCCTCATTACCACTAAGAAAGGTAAGCTAAATTCTCGCCCAACAGTGCAGTTCTCGGCTTCAGGATACTGGCAAAAGCCCGCTGTTGAAATGCATAATGTCAACTCATTAGACTATCTTAAGATGATAGACATCGCTTATCAAAACAGCGGTGGTAGTGGACATTACTTCAATCCATTGGTTTATTCGTATACAGAAAAATACATGAACGGCACTTATGATCAGCCTGTTTTCTTCGATAAGAGCTATAGTACATTCAAATATGGCTATAATGGTAACACAGACTGGTGGAAAGAGCTTTATAAAACATCGTTCTCGCAAATTTATAACGCAAGTATTAGCGGCGGAAGTCAAAAAACTCGCTACTATGTTTCGCTCGGTGCAAACAATCAAGGCGGTATTTTAAAGGCAACAAACGAGAAATACAACAAGTATAACGCTAACATTAACATCACATCTGAATTAACTCCATGGATGGAAGTGTCGGCTAAGATCGCTCATACTTATACAACTGAAATGCATCCAACAGGTGGAACAACTGCAATGAACTCGACTGCATACTCTGGTATCTCTGCTTATAGCGGTATGATGAAATCAGACTTGAGTCCATTAATGCCTGTTAAGCACCCCGATGGCCATTATGCTGGACAAGGAAACTTTACTAACCCTGTTGCAATTCAGGCGCAAGGCGGTAACGCAAGCTCTCGTCAAAACGACCTTTGGATGACTGCTGGCGTGAAACTTACTCCGCTTAAAGGTCTTGTTATCAATGCCGATTACACCTGGAACTACTATGGTTGGGCTTCAACTCAGCACGTTCGTAACTTCTACGACTACACTGCTGTGCCTGGAACTGAAAACTATTATCCTTGGACTAACCCAAGTAGTGTAACCAAAGTGAGCAGTAACGACTACTATTCTTCATTCAATGCGTTTGCAGAATATGCTCTCTCTTTAGACCAAAAAGCACATAACTTTAAGTTTATGTTGGGCTATAACCAAGAGAAAAAACGCACCGATTACTACTTTGGAGGTAGAAAAGACTTGATAGATTCTAACAATCCAGCTGTTAATCAAGCAACTGGAGATATGAATATCGATGGAAATATGGGTCAATGGTCGGTTAATGGCGCCTTTGCTCGTATCAACTACGATTATAAAGGACGTTACCTTGTTGAATTAAACGGCCGCTACGACGGTTCATCTAAATTCAAAAAGGGATATCGTTATCAGTTCTTCCCATCTGTTTCTGTGGCTTGGCGTGCATCAGAAGAAAAGTTCTTTGAAAGCATGAAGGACTGGTGTGACAACTTAAAGCTACGTGCTTCGTACGGATCTTTGGGTAATCAGGTGGTAGATGGTAACTTCCCATATCTTGCTACCTATGGAATTAACAGCAAATATGGCGCAATCCTTGGCGGAACACGCCCTGTTGCCATCACAGCACCAGGTCTTGTGAGCTCTTCTTTCACATGGGAAACAGTGAATCAGATTGACCTTGGTATCGATGCAACATTCCTTCGCAATCGTCTTAACTTCTCTTTCGACTGGTATCGTCGTAATACTAAAGACATGCTTGTCAATGGTGAGGTGCTTCCTGCAGTGTTAGGAGCAAGCGTTCCACGCCAAAATGCAGCTAACTTAAAGACTGTTGGTTGGGAAGTTTCATTGGAATGGAACGACCGTTTAGCATGTGGTTTGTCTTATCATGTTAAGGGTGTGCTATCTGATTATCAATCAACTATCACCAAGTTCAATAACCCTACAGGCCTAATCAGCCAATATTACGAAGGACGTAAGATGAATGAAATCTGGGGATTTGTATCTAATGGACTCTTCCAAACAGACCAAGAGGCTGCAGATCACGTTAACCAATCTTACTTATATGGTGGTAAATGGGGAGCAGGTGACGTTCGTTTCGAGAACTTAAACAACGATAACAAGATCGATATAGGCGACAACACATTGGCAAACCCTGGTGATAGAAAGATAATTGGTAACTCAACACCTCGCTTTGCTTATGGTATTACAGCTGGACTCGAGTATAAAGGATTCGACTTCGAAATGTTCTGGCAAGGAATTGGTAAGCGTGATTGGTTCCCAGGCTCTGGTACTGCAGCGTTTTGGGGCTTCACTGACGAGTGGCAAACACCGCTTACAACATCTCTCGACTATTGGACTACAGAGAACACAGGTGCATACTTCCCTAAATTAGGATGGGCAAACAGAGGTAACCGCACAGTAAGTACACGCTATTTGCAAAATGCAAGCTACTGTAGACTTAAGAATGTAACCTTAGGATACACCCTTCCTAAATCTATTGTTAGTAAGATTGGTGTTTCACGTCTTAGAGTTTACATCACAGGTGAAAACCTATTCACCTTCACTTCGCTCATAAAGGCGTTCGATCCTGAGACTTTAAGCAACATGACCTACCCAATTAACAAGAAAATTGCTGTAGGTTTGAATCTAACATTCTAATGTGTCACCTTCTAAAAACAATTTTATTATGAAATTTAAAAATTATATCGCACTATCATTACTTGCAGGAATGGCAGCTGCGTGTGATTATACAGACTTGTCTCCGCTTGACTCTTTCACAGATCAAACATACTGGAACACAACCAAAGACTTAAAACTTTATGCCAACGGACTATACGGAGCATTGAGCAGTCCATCGGCTTCGCTCGACAATGTGAGTGATAACTTCGTTACAACCAACTATAGTTCTTATCTATTTGATGAGATGACTGTACCCACAGAGGCATCTTCAGGAAACGGATGGTATTGGGACGACATCAGAAGTTGCAACTACTTTATGAAACGTTACAATAAAGTTCAAGGCAGTCAAGATGAAATTAACAAATATGTTGCAGAGGTTAGATTCTTCCGTGGCTTGCATTATTTCAACAAATTGAAGATGTTTGGCGACGTTCCTTACTATGAATCAGACCTCCAAACCGATGATAAAGAGCAACTATATAAAGGCCGTGACTCTCAAGACGAAGTGCTTAAGCATGTTATCGAGGACTTTAAATTTGCTATAAGATGGCTTCCTGAGAAGTCATTATCAGAGTCTGGACGCCTCAACAAAGAAGCTGCACGCACCCAATTGGCACGCATCTATCTTCACTTTGGTACTTATAAGAAATACCACAACCAAACAGGTACAGGCGACTTAGCTGCTAATATGCTATTGAAAGAAGCGGTGGCACAAACCGACACCTTGATGGACAGTGGCAAATTCGACATCGTGAAGGGTACAGATACTGGTTGCGACCAACTTCCTTACGCTAATTATCCACTCTACTATTCAAACCAATTCACCCAAGAAGACCTTTCAACCAACAAAGAATGTATTCTTGCTCGTTTCTATGAAACAGGTGTTTTGACTCACGAATTAGGTAGACAAGCACAAAATGGCGGTATGGGTTTATCTAAAGACTTTATCGAATCGTTCTTAATGAAAGACGGAACACCTATCTACAACACAGGTTCTGGCTATGCAGGCGACAACGATTTAGAACAAGAAATAACCAATCGTGACCCCCGTTTGTATCAAATTGTAGACAATAGTCACAAGCCTTACTATGTACGCAACGGCGAACGCATTGCTAACGAGCCTGCAAATAGAGTAGGATCGAGCAAGAGTGTAACTGGTTACGACTGCGTTAAGTTCCATCATGCAAACACTGTGCAACAAGAAGCACGTAACTCTACATTCGACTGGTTCGTTTATCGTTATGCAGAAGTGTTGCTAATCAATGCCGAAGCGAATGCAGAATTGAACACTTGCACACAAGCTGTGCTTGATAAGACCATCAACAAGTTGCGTGACCGTGTGGGAATGCCTCACTTAACCACATCTCCTGTTACCGATGCGAAGCCTATTGATTATGGTTATACACTCTCTAATCTTCTTTATGAGATCAGACGTGAACGCCGAATCGAGCTTATTGCTGAAGGATTCCGCCTTGATGACCTCAAACGTTGGAACGCAATGAAGCTAATGTCTAATCCAAAAACAATGTTTGGTATTAAGATTACACCACAATCTATCAGCGGATTCCCTGCAGGCACATTCGATAGCCAAACAGGTCGCCCAACAATAGAATACAATGGTGCAACTTATCTATACCAATACAAGGCTGCTAAGAAGCTTGATGATGCAGGAAGACAATGGAAAACCAACGATCATCGTTTCTTATATCCTATTCCTAAACAAGAATTGGTGCTTAACAAGCAACTAACACAAAACCCTGGTTGGGAATAATGATCGGTGCAATAGATTATATCTAACGATACAAAACGAGCGGGACACTATGTTATGGGTGTCTCGCTCGTTGCTTTTTATCGTCTTTTTGCCGTTTTCTTTGCTTCTAACGGCTTCTATTTGCTTTCGCAACACAACGCTCACATCGAACTATCTCAATCGATTGTAGCGCATTTAAATCGATTTATTGAACGGCTTTCTGCCTTTATGTATCCAATTGCTATGCTTTTTGCTCATAATAGCACTGCTTTTATCTACCAATTACATTGCAATTGAAGCGCAATATCACCGCTTTTTCTGCGTCCGCAAATATCTTCTTGGAAGGAATGTCTATCTCACTGCTTTTAAATATGTTATGATGAGTGGGAGAGAAGGGGAGAAAGAGAGGGGAAAAGGGTGGGAGAGAACACGAAAAAGGGAGAGCAACTCTGTGGCTGTTCTCCCTTCTTTTATCACATTAAAACATCTCGTTGATGTGCTATTGCTTATATTTTGCTCGTAAAAGGTCTACACTATAGATATTATCGGGCGTTGTATTCACCGCAATAGTGGTAGCTTGTAGGGGCACTTCTACGCCATCTACGGTCAGCTTTCCAGTGGTAACGATCGCAAAAAGATCTTTAGAAAATTTATAATCATAATATCCCCACGACCAAGGAGCTGCCACATCATAGTTTTGAACCACTGTATGTTGCTTGCCTCCGTATGTTACTTTGAAGGTTTGAGGCTGTATTTTTGTTATAAGAAAACAAATAGGAGCATCGTCGTAGAAGTTTATTTTACAAACAAGTGGTTGTGCTTCTACTTGATTTAAGGCTGCTTTCAAATTGCTGTCTTCAATAAAATCGGTCAAAGCTCGCATGGGAATAGAAGCGATGGTGAGCGTTGTGTCGTTAGCCACTCTGCACTTTATATTGCGAACGGTGTCTACTTTGTTATACTTCGAGCCTGGTTTAGAAAGCTGATTAAGCACAAAGGTTATGCCAGTGGTATATTCTCCAAGGGTAAGACTCAAAGCTCTTGCTTTCTCTTCTTTGGTCAACACTCGAACATCGCCGTTGTTGTCACTATCACAAGACGACATCAAACCGATGCAAAACACGGCTAAGACGAATAAAATAAATGATCGTTGTTTCATAATTCGTATGCGTTTTAATTGATTATACTACTTTTTATGAATACTGATACAATGTAAGGGGTTCCTCGTTTCATGTAGATTGGTACAGTCAAAATGCGAAATCTCTATCTTGGGTCAGCTTCGTTTTCTTCCTACAAATATACTACTTTTTGGGGAAAGCAATGCAAAAGCCTCCATCTTTTTTATGAATTGAGGAGAGAAGGGGAAGAGGAATGGTGGGAAAAGGGTGGTGAGAGAACAAAGAAACAGAAAACATCAAAGCAAATAATTTAATACAAATTTACATAGTGAGCCGTAAAATTATTTAAGAATGCGGTGCATAAATCATAAAAAAGCAATAGATTATTTTTGAACTGTTAATTTATTTTCTTATATTTGCGACCAAAGTCAGAGAAACAATGTGTGTATAGCAATGGTAAAGACTCTAATTTAACGAAAAAAGAAAATGAATTACGCTTCAAGTTTCCAAGGAATCTCTGTCCAACCTCATACGAAGTAGCGTCTATTATAAGGACTGCACCAAGACTCTATTCGACTAATATTAAACTATTTAACGTATAATTATTTGGCATTGGGAGGCCATGACACCCTACCAAGCCTATCTTTCACATAAAATTCAACTATTATGAAACAAAAACAATTATTTATCTGCGGCCTCTTCTTACTTTCAGGATTATCTTGTTATGCCGACAATGGTACACATGATTTCCCTAAAGAATGGGGCACATGGCGCACTAAGTTAGAAAAAGATAAAGGAAAGGTAGTTGCCTTTTCTGTAAAACGCAACTGGGTACTCTTTTATAAGCCTGACTCTAAGACTAATTCGACTCCTAATGTTGACCCAGATTTTAATTCATATTGGGTGCGCAATATGAGTAAGAAGAAAGAATGGGATGCAGGCCTTATAATCTTTAA
>ERZ1674171.88-NODE-89-length-14843-cov-25.965986_pt1 | contig 14843 bp, 9 predicted proteins | sample MGYA00581291_ERZ1674171 | MGnify/ENA primary metagenome ERZ1674171 (study PRJEB41354, sample SAMEA4873344) | human saliva metagenome | biome: human-associated habitat [ENVO:00009003]; feature: mouth environment [ENVO:08000002]; material: saliva material... | reverse complement strand
GTGCGGCAGTCAGCAGGTTGTCTTCGTTGAAGTCGCGGGTGGCAAAACGCCATTCTGCCTGTGCCTGACGGCGCATTTTAGAGTCGCCGTTGCTTTGGCTGTTTTTAAACAGAACCAATGCGCGTTTGATGGCGCCGTCTTCGCTCATGCGGCGGACGTCTTTGGCATCGGCATCGGCAACGTTGTTGCGCGTATTGATGCGGCGGCCCAGCTCTTCACCTGCCATCACGGCGTAGAAATTGCGGCCGGAAGCAGCGGCTTTTTCATACATTTCTTTGGCTTGGCTGTTTTTGCCTTGTGCGGCAAAGCTACGGCCCAGCCAATATTGCCATGTCGGGTCTTTTTGCAGTTTTTCAGGCATATGCTGAATCACGCTTGCCAATTCGTCCCAACGTTGCAGGCGCAAGGCGGCGCGTGCGTACCATTCCAATTGCTCGTCGGTCAGTTGCTTGTGGTCGGAAACTCGGCCGTAGTAGCTCAAAGCAGTCGGCATGTTTTGGCTTTGTGCATGGTAGTGGCCCAATACGCCCCATGCGAAGCTGCGTTGTTCGCGGCTGAGGCTGGGTTCCATGTCGGACAGGGTGGCGGCGGCAGAGGCGGATTTGCGTGCATCTTTGCCGATTACGCTCAACAGGCTGTATTCGGTCGCACCTTGCGCGCCACCTTCAAACGGGCTGCCCAATGCGGCGGCGAGGTTGCGTGCATCCGTGGTTTGGCTGTTGCTCAACAAGCCGCGCACGCGACGCCATGCATCGTTGGTGTTCAGATGGCCTGAAGCTGCCGCGCTTTCAACCAAGCGGGTACAGCCGGCAGGCAGTTTGCCGGTCACGCGAACCAGTTCGGCGGCTTTGCTGTCATTGCCGCTGCTCAAATCGGCATAACATTGCACTTCTTGTGCGACGCCGGCGGCGTTCAATTTGACGAATTCTTGACGGAATAAATCCCACTGGCCGCGCGCGCCCAAGGTTTTCAGCCATTCGTTGCGGACGTTTTCAGCCATTGCGCTGTCGCTGGCTTGGGATAAAAATTGTTGTACCCAAGCATCATCGCCGCGTTTGGCGGCATCGATGGCGCTTTGGTATTGGCTGTAATCAGACAGGACTTTGGACTCGCTGTCGGCGCGGCGTGAAGGAATAGAAGTGGATTTAGGCTGAACGACGCTTTCGGTTTTCGAAGCAGTCGGTGTGTTTTGGGTGGCGCACGCCGATAAAACAGCGGCGGTAATCAAGCTGAGGGAGAGAGGGAAAAGACGTTGAACGTTCATTGGATACCGTGTCGTTTTTAGAATCAAAATAGCTGCTTATTTTAAATGATTTATGCGGAATAACCGAATTACAAACTGATATTTACATTTTCAAAGCCCGGAAATGACTCAGGCCGTCTGAAATATGAAACACTTTTGAGGTATTCCTAATTCAGACGGCCTGTTATGAAGGAAGTCGTCAATCGGGTTTGTGCTCGATATAGTCTTGCGGTTTGTCGGCTTTGCCGGTGCGCGTAACCGTGTATTCGCCTTCGATAATGTCTTCATCATCTTTAGCTGGGCCGTAAGTTTGGCGGCTTTGGAAAGACTGCGCAGAAGAAACGGGCGTATTGCCTTTAAACGGAATCAGCAAGAGCAGGGCGACGGCGGTTGAAATAAAACCGGGGCTGAGCAGGAAAACCGCGGCGGCAGTATAGCGAATCGGCCACAGCATTTGATAGAGGGAAATGTTTTGGCCGCTGCGGACGGCAGCGCCTGCGAGCAAAAGGCCGGAAATGCCGGTATGGCGCAGCATAAAGATACCGCTGATAAAGCTGACGGCCATCACAAACAGCGTCCAGCCGCCTATCCAGTCGGCAACCCAGACGATGGACATGATTTCCAAAAAGATTAAAACCAAAAAACCGATTCCAAAATACTGCATAAGTGTTTGTTCCTTCATTCAACGGATAGTGTCGATTGTGTTCTATCTAGATAAAGATAAACCTTATTTTTTCAAGCAAATGCTGTGTGAAAAAGGGTAAACGGGTAATGAGGCCGTCTGAACGGAGATAAAAAGAAGACTGATGTTTCAGACGGCCTTTAGATATTCTATCGCATCACATTGTTCCAATCGCTTTCAAAATAGCTGACGAGGATTTGGTTGTTCAAATAATTTGCTTCAACCTTGCGCCTTGCCATATCGGGCGGAAAGCGGAACATTTCGGCGGTGGTTTGGGCGTTCAGATAACGCGTGGGTACGTCGAATTTTTGCGGAATGGGGAAGTTTTGGTCAAACCCTGCCAACACAAATCCCCATTCGCCAAAGGAAGGGACGTAGACATGATAGGGCGCGGTGTTCAAATTGGCCGCTTCGAGGGTGGCGACGACCGACCAATAGGCGTTAGGGGCAAAGTAGGGCGAAGTCGATTGCACAACAATTTTGCCCTGCGGCTCAAGATGGCGGGCAACGAGGCGGTACATGGGGACGGAGTAGAGTTTGCCCAGCGAGAAATTGGAGGGGTCGGGCAGGTCGATGATGATAACGTCGAATTTTTCAGACGACCCCTCCAGCCATTTGGCGGCATCGTCGTTGACGACGTGCATTTTGGGATGGGACAGCGAGCCTTGGTTGAGTGCGCTTAAGGTGGCGGAGGTTTTAAAAGTGGCGGTCATATCGGGGTCGAGATCGACCAAAGTAACATTTTTAACTTGCGGATATTTCAAAACTTCGCGTGCCGCCAATCCGTCACCGCCGCCGAGAATCAGGACGCGTTCGGCATTCGGCACCATCTGCATAGCGGGCAGAACGAGTGCTTCATGGTAACGGGCTTCGTCGCGCGAGGAGAATTGCAGGTTGCCGTTGATGTAGAGGCGGGTGTCGTCTTTCCAGCGGGTAACAACCAGCCTTTGGTAGGGTGAGTGGCTTTGATAGACGACGGGATCGCCGAAATAGCTTTGTTCGGCTTTGAAGGAAATGCGGTCGGCGTAGGCGAAGGTGATGGCGAGGATGGACAAGACAATCAGCGCACGCAGGCGGATGGCGCGGTAGCGTGGCAGTTCGGCTTTAAACACGCGCGCGGTCAGATAGGCGACGGCGGCGTTAAGGATGCCGAATAATAAGGCGGAACGCGCCATGCCGAGTTTTGGGGCGAGCAGGAGTGGAAATAATAACGAGACGGCGAGTGCGCCCAAGTAGTCGAAGGTCAGGACTTTGGAAACGAGTTCTTTAAATTCCGCCCCTTTTTGGTTTAACACGCGCATGACCAAAGGAATTTCCATGCCGACAACCATGCCGACAATCAGTACAAAAGCGTAGAGCAGGGTGCGGAACGGGGCGGCGGATAAACCGAAGGCCACAAATAATGCGAGCGCGGAAATGCCGCCGATGATGCCGACTAAAAGTTCGATTTCGATAAAGCGGTGCAACACGTCTTTATCTTTGATGTATTGGGTCAGGTGGGCACCGATACCCATTGAAAACAGATAAAGCCCGATGACGGAGGAAAACTGCAAGATACTGTCGCCCAAAAGATAGCTTGCGAGCGCGGCGATGATGAGCTCGTAAGCGAGGCCGCAGCTGGCGACGATAAAAACGGAGATGATGAGGGTGCGGTGGGCGTTCATGATGACGTTTTTGTTGCTTGAGTGTGGGCAATGTAATGATTTTTAAGGTGGGCTGCAAGTTTATTTATAGGATGTAGAAAAGGCCGTCTGAAAGACTTTTTCAGACGGCCTTTAATCTGTCAGGCATTAATAACGGTGTTTGAATACCATGCCCACTGCGTAAGAAGATTTTTTCGGCAAATCTTCGTCGTATTTCGGATTGACGTTTTCTTTCAACCAGCCGGCGCCGAGTGTGGCGGTCGTCCGTTTGGAGAAGCTGTAATCGGTGCTGACGGCGACGTGTTTGTAGTCTTCGCCGATGGAGCTTTTACCGTAGGCGAAGCCGATTTGAGGTTTGAAATTGCCTACTTTGTATGAGCCGGACACCATAAATTCTTTGGTGTTGTTGATTTCTTTGTCGTAAGAACCGGCTACGTTGCCTGCAGCATCTTTCCATACGCCCCAGCAGCTGAAGCCGTCGCAAGTGTTTTTAGCGTATTGGAACGCGGCATCGACGGAGATTTTGTCTTTGCTGTATCCGGCCATGAATGCATGGGCTTGGAAGTCTTTGGTTTCGGTTGGAGAGTCGTTGGGTGCGTATTCGGCAGCGTAGTGCGCGTTAAAGCCGTTGTTGGGGTGGTAGTAGTCCACGCCCCAGCCGAAGACCCAGTCGCCGTCACGTTTTTTGTCCGGATTCCAGTCGTTGTTGTTGCGCGCGGCATTGGAACCGGGGGAGACGTTGAATTTGAATTGGAAACCGTTTTTCCAAGGCGATTCATAAGCCATGGAAACGCGGCGTTGGCCGAAACGGGAAATTTTGCCGAATTCCAAAATCGGGCTGTTGGTGTCGAACGGATTCAGATAGATGCTGTTCATAGGGGTACTGATGTAACCCATTTTGACGGTGCCGAGGTTTTTGTAGCTGTTGAGCGCAACGTATGAGTCGGCGGTACCCCAGCCGCCCCAGCGGTCGGAATCGAAGTAAATAAAGGAGCCAAGTTGCCATTTCAGCCATAAGTCGTTGTTGAGTCGTACTTCATCGGAGAGATAAAGACTGGAACTTTTATCGGAAATGGTTGTAGAGGTTACACCGGTTTTATTGTTGTGTTCGACCTCGGTCATGATGTAGATGGTACCGCTCATTTTAGGTTCGGCGTGGGCGAAGCTTATGGAAGAACCGATGAGGGTAGTGGCAACAAAACAAGATAACTTGTTCATTTTGTTCTCCTTTTATGTCTTTTTCTTAATTGGGGACGGGAAATTCGGATAATCTTATTTGACAAATTATAAAAAATCAATACATTTGTAACTTATCGTAGGATAAATTGAAAAATAGTTTTCAGTTACGTATTTTTGTGTTAATTTGCCGACAATCTTAGACGGCTGCTTTTATTTCGATGGTATAGGTAGTTTTAAACACTATTTTTATATTTAGAAATAGAGGATTTAACTGGGTTTAAAAACCTCAAATATTTGTAGTTAAGTGTAGTTTGAATAATCAGGTCGTCTGAAAAAGAAGAATACCCAAAAGAAGGAATGAAATATGGCCGGAAAAACCTATCCGCTGTTGGCTGCATCATTGGCCGCCGTATTTGCGTTGTCGGCGTGCAGCCGCGATGTCAAACCAGCCCCTGAGTTTAAGCGTACGGATTATGAGCGCGTGGTGGTCAGCAACGGCGTCGAGCCGGGCACGCTGGACCCGCAGATGAGCGGCGATATGGCGGCGGGTGCGATTATCCGCCAGCTGATGGATGGTTTGGTCGGTACGGATGCCGAAGGCAAAACCATTCCTGCTTTGGCGGAAAGATGGGAAAGCAAGGGCGAGCGTGTCTGGACTTTCCATCTGCGTGATGCCAAATGGAGCAATGGCGATCCGATTACCGCCGAGGATTTTGTGTACAGCTTCCGCCGTCTTGCCGATCCGGCTACCGGCGCACCTTTCGGCAGCTATTTGGTCGATGCCCAAGTGGAAAATGCGGAAGATATATTAAACGGCAAAGCCAAGCCTGAGACATTGGGCGTCAAGGCGTTGGACGCAAAAACCCTGCAATTTACGCTGATTGCGCCCGTACCTTATTTCCCCGATATGCTGATTCAGCAATTCACTTTCCCGGTGCACCGTGCCACTGTCGAAAAATACGGCAATAAGTGGACGCAGCCCGGTCATTATGTTTCCAGTGGCGCTTATCTGTTAAAGGATTGGAAAGTCAACAGCCACATCAATATGGAACGCAACCCCAATTATTACGATAAAGACAAAGTGGCCATTCCGAAGGCGGTTTTCTTGTCAGGCAGCGGCGAGTACAACCGTTATCGCGCCAATGAAATTGACGTGACTTACGGCATTCCCAGCGATCAGGTCAAAGTGGCGGATATTGAGTTTCCGGGACAAGTGAAACGTACAACTTCCTTGTGCAGCTGGTATTTGGAGCCGAACCACGAAGCAGCGCCGTTTAATGATCCGCGCGTCCGCAAGGCGCTCAATATGCTGACGCGCCGCGACATTGTCGTCAAAGTGGGCGGCCGCGGCGATACGCCTGCGTTCCAATTGACGCCGCCGCAAATGCAGGGCGTGATTCCTGTTTATCCGGAGTGGAAGGAGTGGACACCTGAAAAACGCATCGAAACCGCGCGTAAACTGTTGAACGAAGCAGGCTACAACGATGAGCATCCGCTTGAGTTCGATATCTTGTACAGCACCAGCGAAGCGTCTAAAAAACAAATCACTGCCGTGCAGTCGGTGTGGAAGGCCGCCATTCCGTTCATCCGTCCGACTTTGTCCAACGAGGAATGGAAAACTTATTTGGATACGCGCGCTCAAGGCAATTTCAAGGTTTCGTTCAGCGGCTGGTGTTCCGATTTCAATGATCCGGCAGGTATGCTCAATATCTTGAAATCCAACAACTCAAACAATGCATTCCGCTACAAAAGCGCGGCGTTTGACGCATTTATGAACAATACGCTGAAAGATGGTGTCAGCAAGGAAGCGCGCAGCCAGCTCTATGCCAATGCGGAGAAGCAGCTTCAAGAAGACGCTGCGCTGATTCCGCTGTATCATCAGGTTGAAGTGCGTATGGTCAAACCTGATATTATCGGCTATTCCGACAAAGACCCTTTGCGGAACTACACGGTCAAGAGCTGGTCGTTCGCACCGAAAAAATAGATTGATGATAGACAGCACAAATTTTCAGACGGCCTTGATGACAGGGGCCGTCTGAAACAATAGGAGACATAACACATGAAATCTGTACAACAACGTTTGTCCGCTTTACGCGAAGCCATGAAAAAACATGGCGTGGACGCGTTTGTCATTCCTTCCGCCGATCCGCACCTTTCCGAATACCTGCCCGAGCATTGGCAGGCGCGCCGTGATTTTTCCGGCTTTACCGGTTCGGCCGGCACTTTGGTGGTAACCGCCGATAAAGCTGGCGTGTGGACAGACAGCCGCTATTGGGAACAGGCCGGCCAACAGCTTGCGCCAAATGGCATCGAGCTGCAAAAAATGGGCGTTGATGCGCCTTATACCGAATGGTTGGCGCAAAATCTGCCCGAGGGCGCAGTGGTCGGCGCGCCTGCCGATATGTTCGCACTCAGCGGCGAGCGCGGTTTGAAACAGGCACTTGCCGCCAAAAACATCCGCCTTGAATATCCTGAAACCTTGTTGGACGAAGTGTGGGACGACCGTCCTGCATTGCCGACTCAGGAAATCTACGTTCACCATCCCGATTACGTTTCCGAAACCGCGGCCGAAAAACTGGCCCGTATCCGTGCGGCCATGAAGGAGCAGGGCGCAGATGCGCATTTGGTTTCCTCTTTGGACGACATCGCTTGGATTACCAATCTGCGCGGCGACGATGTGCCGTTCAACCCCGTGTTCTTGTCCCATTTGTTTATCAGCCAAGACAAAGCCGTATTGTTTACCGATGCAGGCCGTCTGAAAGCCGAATCTGCCGAAGCCTTGAAAGTGGCAGGTTTTGAAGTGTTGCCTTATGCGCAAGCGGCGGACTACTTGGCAGGCGTTAACGGCGCATTGCTGATTGATCCTAACAAAACTGCTGTCGGCACTTTGCGCCGCCTGCCTGAAGACGTTCGTTTGATTGAAGCCATCCACCCAAGCACATTCTTCAAATCGGTTAAATCCGATGCCGACATCGCCCATATCCGCAATACCATGGCGGAAGACGGCGCGGCATTGTGCGGCTTCTTTGCCGAGTTTGAACAAATCTTGGCAGACGGCGGCGAATTGAGCGAGTTGGACATCGACGGCATGCTCTACAAACACCGCAGCCAACGTCCCGGCTTTATTTCGCCAAGTTTCGACACCATCGCCGGCTACAATGCCAATGCCGCCTTGCCTCATTACAGCGCGACACCGGAAAACAATAGCAAAATCAAAGGCGACGGTATGCTGCTGATTGATTCCGGCGGCCAATACTGGGGCGGTACGACCGACATCACGCGCGTGGTGCCTGTCGGCAATCCGAGTGCGGCCATGAAACGCGACTACACTTTGGTGTTGAAAGCGCATATTTCTCTGGCGGAAACCATTTTCCCTGAAAACATCAAAGGCCCGATGATTGATGCTATCTGCCGCAAATCGCTCTGGCAGGCACAATGCGATTACGGTCACGGTACTGGTCATGGCGTGGGCTATTTCCTCAATGTGCACGAAGGTCCGCAAAGCATTGCCGTTGCCGCCGTACCGCAACCGCATCACGCAATGAAGTCAGGCATGCTGACGTCCAACGAGCCGGGTCTTTACCGTCCGGGCAAATGGGGTATCCGTATTGAAAGCCTGGTCATCAACCGTCCGGTTGAAAACCCTGAGGAAACTGAGTTCGGCAAATTCCTGTATTTCGAGACCGTTACCCTCTGCCCGATCGATACGCGCCTCATCGATACCAAACTGATGACCGGTAGCGAAATCGAATGGCTGAACCAATATCACGCCGAAGTGCGCCGCCGTCTCGAGCCTTTGACAGAAGGCGCGGCCAAAGCATGGCTGATTGAACGCACCGAACCTTTGGCGCGTTAACGTGAAAGGCCGTCTGAAACGGCGGATACAAAGTTTCAGACGGCCTGATAACAACAATTATCTAAAAACTAAAAAACCTTACCCGACTCCGAATAAAAACAATAACCCGGTCGGAATAGAGAGAGAAACCGGCGCGGCGACGTTACAGATGCCTGCTGCCATTCATCCGATTTCCGCTTCAGGTCAGCTTTGTTTTCACGAGTCCGGTATGTTCAGACAGGACAGCCTGATTATGTTGAAATTCATCATCAAACGGATATGTGCTTCCATCCCGACCATGCTGGTGTTGATTACCGTATCGTTTTTCCTGATGCGGCTCGCACCGGGCAGCCCGTTCACTGGCGAACGCAACCTGCCGCCTGCGGTCATGGCCAACATCGAAGCCAAATACCACCTCAATGATCCGATGTACCTCCAATATTTCCACTACCTCAAACAATTGGCGCAGGGGGATTTGGGGCCGTCGTTCAAATATAAAGATTTCAGCGTTAATGAGTTGCTTGCCCAATCCCTGCCGGTATCGGCGGAACTTGGCTTCTACGCCTTTTTGATTGCCGCCATCTTCGGCATGTTTATCGGCATCATCGCCGCCTTAAAACAAAACAGCTGGCTGGATTATGCGCTGATGAGCGGTGCGATGACCGGTATCGTCGTTCCCAGCTTTGTGATGGCGCCGGTATTGGTGCTGGTGTTTGCCGTCAGACTGCAATGGCTGCCTGCCGGCGGCTGGAACGATGGCGCACTGATGAACTTGATTCTGCCCGTTGTTACTTTGTCCATCGGTTATGTATCCAGTATCGCGCGGATTACGCGCGGCGCGATGATCGAAGTATTGAACAGCCCCTTTATCCGCACGGCACGCGCCAAGGGCCTGCCCATGAGCCGCATCATCCTGCGCCATGCGCTGCGTCCGGCCATGCTGCCGATTGTTTCTTTCTTAGGCCCGGCATTCGTCGGCATCATCACCGGCTCCATTGTGATTGAAAACGTGTTCGGTATTCCCGGCGTCGGACAATTGTTTGTCAACGGCGCGCTCAACCGCGACTACGGCATGATTTTGGGTTTGACGATTTTGGTGGGCATCATGACCATTTTGTTCAACGCCATCCTTGATATCCTGTATGCCATTATTGACCCGAAAATCCGTTATTAATCCCATTTGCGCAAAGGCCGTCTGAAACGTTCAGACGGCCTGAAGAAAGAAGAAAAAGCGAGAGAGAACATTATGTTATTCAAAAAGAAGCAGACTCAGGCCCTTGCAGAGGCAGCAGAATACGCCCAAGTACACGGCAAAAGCCTGTGGAGCGACGCATGGCGGCGTTTTAAACAGAACAAAGCGGCGGTGTACAGCATTATCATCCTGTTGCTGATCAGCATTTTTGTGATTGTGGCGCCATGGATCGTCCGCTACACCTACGACTTCACCGACTGGGACAATATGCAGATTCCGCCGTCCTTTTCTACCCATCACTATCTGGGTACGGACTTGCTCGGCCGCGATTTGCTGTCGCGCGCGGCAACCGGCGGACGTATTTCCTTGCTGGTCGGTGTGGCCGGCGCATTGGTGGCCGTTGTCATCGGTACGCTTTATGGCGCGATTGCCGGCTTTATCGGCGGTAAGCTCGATTCGCTGATGATGCGTTTTTTGGAAATTTTGAACGCGTTTCCATTTATGTTTTTCGTGATTCTGCTAACCACATTCTTCGGCCGCAACCTGCTTTTGATTTTTGCCGCCGTGGGTTTGGTGTCTTGGCTGGACGTGGCGCGTATCGTGCGCGGTCAAACCTTGAGCTTGAAGCATAAAGAGTTTGTCGAAGCGGCGCGTGTGAGCGGCGTGGCAAAACGTAAAATCGTAACGCGCCACATTATTCCGAATGTTTTGGGTGTGGTGATGGTGTATGCCTCTTTGCTGGTGCCGGGCATGATTATGTTTGAATCCTTCTTGAGCTTCTTGGGCTTGGGTGTGCAAGAGCCGATGACCAGTTGGGGTTCGATGCTGCAAGAAGGCGCGATTTCGATGGAAGCCGCACCATGGCAGCTGCTCGTACCGAGTTTCTTCCTGGTAACCACTTTGTTCTGCTTCAACTTTATCGGCGACGGCCTGCGCGATGCGCTTGACCCGAAAGACCGCTAAACCACAACCAAAAGGATAATCAAAATGACAAAACAGTTACTGGTTGTAGAAAATCTGGACATCAATTTCGAACTGCATGAGAAAACCGTGCACGCCGTGCGTAATGTCAGCTTTAAAGTGGCAGAGGGCGAAACATTGGCTTTGGTCGGCGAATCCGGTTCGGGCAAGTCGGTAACGTCCATGTCTATCATGCGCTTGCTGCCTGAGAAATTTGCCCGATACAGCAAAGATTCGCGCATTACGTTTGACGGCATTTCCATTTTGGACGCCGATGAGAAAACCCTGCGCGATTTGCGCGGTAACCGCATCAGCGTGATTTTCCAAGAGCCGATGACCTCGCTCAATCCGTTTATGCGTATCGGTACGCAGCTGATTGAAGCGGCACGGGTACACAATAAAAAGCTCGGCAAAAAAGAGGCAGGACAAAAAGCATTGGCATTGTTGCAGCGGGTTGGCATTAAAGAAGCCGAACGCCGCATGAAGCAATATCCGCACGAGTTTTCCGGCGGTCAGCTGCAACGCATCATGATTGCCATGGCGCTTATCAATGAACCCGACCTGCTGATTGCCGACGAGCCGACCACCGCTTTGGATGTAACCATTCAAGCCGAGATTCTCGATTTGCTCCATGACTTGCAACAGCAAATGGGCATGGCGATTATCTTCATTACCCACGATTTGGGTTTGGCGGAACACTATTCTAAAACCGTCTGCGTCATGCGCAACGGCGAAATTGTCGAACGCGGCAAAATCAAAGAAGTATTTGCCCATCCGAAACACGAATATACCGCCGAACTCATCAATGCCATTCCCAAAGGTATGAAAGAGCCAGAAGAAAACAACGCCGGTGTGTTAATCGATGCTGATAATGTCCATGTTTCTTTCGTATTGAAGCAAAACTTTTTCGGCAAACCGCTCAAAACTTTTGACGCCGTCAAAGGCATCAGCCTCAAAATTAAAGAAGGCGAAACATTGGGCGTCGTTGGCGAGTCCGGTTCCGGTAAATCCACTCTGGGCAAAGCCGTCATGCAGATGTTGCCTTATACCGGCAATATTTCCTTTGAAGGCAAAGACCTGAAAAACTATACCGCCGAAGAAGCACGCCGTCTGAAATCGCAACGGCAAATTGTGTTCCAAGACCCCTTCGGTTCGCTTTCTCCACGTTTGACCGTTGGCGAAATTATCGGCGAAGGTTTGACGGTTCATCATCCTGAAATGACCAAAAAAGAACGTATCCAGCGCGTTTTGGAAGTCATGAAGGAAGTGTCCCTGCCGCTTGATGCGCTCAACCGTTATCCGCACGAATTTTCCGGCGGCCAGCGTCAGCGTATCGCCATTGCACGCGCCGTTATCCTGCGCCCGAAATTCATCCTTTTGGACGAGCCGACTTCTGCACTTGATCGTTCCGTACAATCCAAAGTGGTCGAACTTTTGCGCGATTTGCAAAAGAAATACGGCCTGACTTATATGTTCATCAGTCATGACCTGTCTGTCGTGCGCGCCGTCAGCGACAACGTGATTGTGATGAAGCAGGGCGAAATGGTTGAGTACGGCAGCGCGGATCAGATTTTCCACCATCCTCAAAACGACTACACCAAACGTTTGATTAACGCCGCGTTTGATTTGTAGAAAAGGAAAAGGCCGTCTGAAAAGAGATTTTCAGACGGCCTTTTTAAGCGGAGGCTTTTTTCATTTAATTAGCGCTGCTATTGCCTATGCCTGTGCGGCATCCAATGCCTGTGCCAAGTCGGCAAGCAAATCGTCGATATGCTCAATACCCACGCTCAGGCGTACCATGTCGGGGCTGACACCTGCTGCGGCGAGTTCTGCATCGTCAAGCTGACGGTGAGTCGTTGTAGCGGGATGGGTAGCCAGCGATTTGGCATCGCCGATATTCACCAAGCGCAGGAAGAGTTGCAGTGCGTCAATGAACTTCGCGCCAGCTTCACGACCGCCTTTAATACCGAAACTCAGCAAACCTGAGGCTTTTCCGCCGTAGTCTCGGTCAATCAAGGCTTTATACGGACTGTCGGGCAGGGCAGGATAGTTCACCCATTCGACCTGCGGATGTTTCTTTAAGAATTCGGCTACTTTTAGGGCGTTTTCGCAATGACGTTCCATACGCAGGGCGAGGGTTTCCAAACCTTGAAGCAGTAAAAATGCGCTGTGCGGAGACAGGGCGGCACCGGTGTTACGCAATGGGACGACACGGGCACGGGCGATATAGGCGGCCGCACCAAAATGTTCGCAGTAGTTTACGCCGTGGTAAGACGGATCAGGCTGATTGAAGGTTTTTTCAAAACGCGGATTGCCTGCCCATTGGAATTTGCCGCCGTCGATAATGGCACCGCCAATCGTTGTACCGTGACCGCCGATGTATTTGGTCAGGGATTGGATAACGATGTCGGCGCCATGCTCGATGGGGCGGAACAATGTGGGCGTAGCGACTGTGTTGTCCACCATCAGTGGCAGCCCTTGAGCGTGCGCGGCTTGGGCGAATGCTGGAATATCAACGACATTGATGGCGGGATTGCCGATAGATTCGCAATACACCAGTTTGGTACGGCTGTCGGTATTGGCGGCGATTTCTTCGGGTTTGGCCGGATCGATAAAGCGTACTTCAATGCCTTGGCGCGGCAGGCTGTGGGCAAAGAAATTGTAAGTGCCGCCGTAGAGCGTTTTGGTTGCGATGATGTTGTCGCCTGCTTCAACCAAGGTTTGAACGGCATAGGTAATTGCAGCCATACCGCTGGCGACAGCCAATGCGGCGATACCGCCTTCCAAACGGGCAACGCGTTCTTCCAAAACGGCAGTGGTCGGATTCATGATACGGGTGTAGATATTGCCCGCTACATCAAGGTTGAACAAGTCTGCGCCGTGTTGTGTGTTGTCGAAAGTGTAGGAAGTGGTTTGGTAAATGGGGACAGCAGCGGATTTGGTAGTCGGTTCGGATTGATAGCCTGCATGCAGGGCAATGGTTTCCCGTTTCATTTAAATATCCTTGTAGCGATTAAATAATGATAAATAGAGGCCAGCAGATTCGGATTTGAAGGGCAAACTTTCCATAACGGAAAAAGTCCGGGATGCAGCAGTATGGCCTTTCCTACAAGAAAGCTTACCATGAGCGACACGCAACTGACCCAAGAAGAACGATACCACATTCAAGACCTGTCCTGCCACCACACCATCATCGAATGACACTCCATCAAGACACCATTTGCCGCAACCTCCTCCAAGATAAAAGCAACGGCGGTACTTTGTGGCAACATCTCGGAATATGCAGCAAATCCTACCGCAAACGATGCGGCGGCATACGGACCTAAGGCAAAATGCACGATCGCGTCGGCATGGAAAACGTCCCTCCATGGTCGAGCAAAAATTCCGCATTGGTGATGGGTAGGGCAATACTATTGACGGTAAAGATCAGAAAAGCGAATACCTTTGCAAAAACCCCCCAAATTCCTAAATGTCTGGGTGGGACTTTAGGGATTTGGGGGATTTTTAAAGGTATTAGGCCGTCTGAAACTATGTTATAGAAAGTTTCAGACGGCCTTTGCGGGATTCTTTGGATTTGAAAATAAAAAAAGACTTGAATCATCAAGTCTCGCATTTCATTTTTCATTAGATAAAAAATATCAAGAATGGCGGAAGCGGTGAGATTCGAACTCACGGAGGGCTATCAACCCTCGACGGTTTTCAAGACCGTTGCATTAAACCGCTCTGCCACGCTTCCATTCTTGAAGCCGTAATATTAATGGAACTTACGGCTTTTGCCAAGAGGTATTTTAGAAAAAATATCTAGGATTCTGTTTTTATTTGGATTGTTCTTCACGCATGAATACCCATTCGGCTTCGTTTGAAGCTGCCTCATTGAATGAATAGCCCTCGTAGTCGAAATTTTTGAGCATTTCAGGCTCGGTAATGCCGTGTTCTGCCGCGTAGCGCACCATCAAACCGCGCGCACGTTTGGCGTAGAAGCTGATGATTTTGTATTTGCCGTTTTTCTCGTCTTTAAAAATCGGCGTAATCAGGCGTGCGTTGAGTTTTTTGGTGTTGACGGATTTGAAATATTCTTGTGAGGCGAGGTTGATTAAAACGTCGCTGCC
>ERZ1674171.77-NODE-78-length-15587-cov-23.247167_pt1 | contig 15587 bp, 17 predicted proteins | sample MGYA00581291_ERZ1674171 | MGnify/ENA primary metagenome ERZ1674171 (study PRJEB41354, sample SAMEA4873344) | human saliva metagenome | biome: human-associated habitat [ENVO:00009003]; feature: mouth environment [ENVO:08000002]; material: saliva material... | reverse complement strand
CAGAGACTGAAGCCAATCCGCGTGCGCGCAGTGCAGTTTTGCGTGTGGCGGAGCGCAGCAGCGGCGAATTTTCGGTTGTTGACTAGGGAAGCGTTTTGGCATTGTCGCAAGGGATGTTTCTGTTGACAGGCCGTCTGAAAGTTTGAAATGGGTAAGTTGAATATTTTATTACTGGTTTTGGTGACGGTTTCGGCCTTTGCCGTAGTGTTTAAGCAAAACCAGTCGCGCTTGCACTTTATCGAGTTGGATAAGGCGCAAAAGCGGGAAATTCAGTTGGAACAGGATTACGCGCGCTTGAAGCTGGAGCAGGCAAGATTGGCCAACCACAAACTGATTAAAGTGGCGGCCGAAAAGCAACATCTGCTTCCGCCGGGTGCGCATAATACGGCTATGCTGGAACGCAAAAAATAAGAATATAGCCTTGTTTTCAAGGTGTTTACGGGAATTAATAGCTCACTGAGCAGCTAAGTCATGAGAAGTCCAACATGTTAATTAAGAACGAATATAAACCTCAAATGCTGTCTGGAACCACAAAAACAAAAAAACCGCTGACAAGTAACGGACGTATCGGTTTGGTGCTGGGTGCCGTTGCGCTGGCATTTACCGGTCTGTTGGTGCGCGGGGTTTATCTGCAAACCAGTCAGCATGAGTTTTTGAAAAATCAGGGTGACCAACGTTTTGTGCGCACGCTTCCGCTGCCTGCATCACGCGGTATGATTACCGACCGCAATGGTGCTACATTGGCTTTGAGTGCACCTACCGAATCATTGTATGCCATGCCTTCCGGTATGGAGGAAATGCCGACTGACGAGCAGTTGGAAAAATTGTCGGCCATTGCTGATGTGCCTGTTGAAGTTTTGAAAAATAAATTGTCTAAAAAAGACAAAGGCTTTATCTATCTGAAGCGTCAACTCAGCTACGAAAAAGCGGAAGAAATCAAAGCATTGGGCATTAAAGGCATCGCCTTCCAAAAAGAATTGAAACGCCATTACCCGATGGGCAATCTGTTTGCGCACGTTATCGGTTTTACCAATATCGACGGCAAAGGTCAGGAGGGCTTGGAGCTTTCCCGTGAAGACAGCCTGCGCGGTGAAGATGGCGCGAAAGTCGTATTGCGCGACAACAAAGGCAATATCGTAGACAGCCTCGACTCTCCGCGCAACAGCGTGCCTAAAAACGGCCAAGACATGATTTTGTCTTTGGATCAGCGCATTCAGACGCTGGCTTATGAGGAATTGAACAAAGCTGTGGCTTATCACAAGGCCAAAGCGGGTACGGTTGTGGTATTGGATGCGCAAACTGGCGAAATTTTGGCTTTGGTCAACAGCCCGGCTTACGATCCGAATCAGCCCGGCCAAGCCAATAGCGAACAGCGCCGCAACCGCGCCGTAACCGACATGATCGAACCCGGTTCTGCCATGAAGCCGTTTACCATTGCCAAAGCGCTGGATTCCGGCAAAGTGGATACGACCGATACATTCAATACCCTGCCTTACAAAATCGGCCCGGCCACCGTACAAGACACCCACGTTTATCCTACTTTGGATGTACGCGGCATCATGCAAAAATCCTCCAACGTCGGTACCAGTAAGCTTTCCGCCATGTTTACGCCTAAAGAAATGTACGATTTCTATCATGATTTGGGTGTGGGCGTGCGTATGCATTCAGGCTTTCCGGGTGAAACGGCAGGTTTGTTGAGAAGCTGGCGCAGATGGCAAAAAATCGAACAGGCAACCATGTCTTTCGGTTATGGCCTGCAATTGAGCCTGTTGCAATTGGCGCGTGCCTATACTGTCTTGACCCATGACGGTGAATTGTTGCCGGTCAGTTTTGAAAAACAAGCGGTTGCCCCTAAAGGCAAGCGCGTCATCAAAGCCTCTACCGCAAAAAAAGTGCGCGAGTTGATGGTTTCTGTTACTGAAGCCGGCGGTACCGGTACTGCAGGTGCGGTGGATGGTTTCGACGTAGGTGCGAAAACCGGTACGGCGCGCAAACTGGTCAATGGCCGCTATGTGGACAACAAACACGTCGGTACGTTCATCGGTTTTGCTCCGGCTAAAAATCCACGCGTGATTGTGGCCGTTACCATCGACGAACCGACTGCCAACGGCTATTACGGCGGCGTGGTTGCCGGTCCAGTATTCAAAGAAGTCATGAGCGGAAGCTTGAACATCTTGGGCGTCTCCCCGACCAAGCCTTTAAGTAATGCCGCTACTGTCAAAGTACCGTCATAATCCAAACAATCAAAGAGATATTGTTTATGTTCAGCAAGTTAACCCCCTTGGCTGAAACCAACTTTCCGCCTCTGCTGTGTGAAAACGCAGCAGGGCGTTTGTTGCATTCAGACAGCCGACAAATTAAGCAGGGTGACATTTTCGTTGCCTGTCAGGGCGAATATACAGACGGCCGCAGCTATATTCCTGCCGCCATTGCCAACGGCGCAACCTTTGTTTTTTGGGATGATGACGGAAAATTTGCGTGGAATCCCGAATGGAACGTTCCCAATCAAGGCATTAAAGATTTAAAACATCGCGCCGGTATGTTGGCGGCGCAAGTTTACGGCAACGTTTCAGACGGCCTCAAGGTTTGGGGCGTAACCGGTACCAACGGTAAAACCTCCATCACACAATGGCTGGCGCAAGCCGCAGATCTGTTGGGCGAAAAAACCACCATTATCGGCACAGTCGGCAACGGTTTTTGGGGCGCATTGGAAGAGACCACGCACACCACCCCCGCCCCCGTCGATGTCCAAACCCTGCTCTACCGTTTCCGCCAGCAAGGCGCGACAGCCGCCGCGATGGAAGTCTCCAGTCACGGCCTTGACCAATCGCGCGTCAACGGCGTGCCATTCCGCAGCGCAATCTTCACCAACCTCACCCGAGACCACCTCGATTACCACGGCACCATGGAAGCCTACGGTGCCATCAAATCACGCCTGTTCTACTGGCATGGTCTGCAACACGCCATCATCAATATCGATGACGAATACGGTGCGGAACTTGCAGGCCGTCTGAAAAAAGACTGTCCCGATTTAGCCGTTTACGGCTATGGTTTCAGCGAGCAAGCCGATATCCGCATTACCGATTTCACAGCTTCTTCAGACGGCATGGAAGCCGTATTCCAAACCCCATGGGGCGAAGGAAAATGCCGCACCCGTCTGCTCGGACGGTTCAACGCACAAAACCTCGCCGCCTGCATCGCCTTGCTTTGTGCCAACGGTTATCCGCTTGATAAAGTATTGGATGTACTGGCAAAAATCCGTCCCGCCTCAGGCCGCATGGACTGTATCATGAACAGCGGCAAGCCCCTGGTCGTCGTTGATTACGCCCACACGCCTGATGCATTGGAAAAAGCACTCTCCACCTTGCAGGAAATCAAACCACAGGGTGCGGCTTTGTGGTGCGTATTCGGCTGCGGCGGCAACCGCGACCGCGGTAAACGTCCGCTGATGGGTGCGGCAGCCGTGCAGGGTGCCGATAAAGTTGTCGTAACCAGCGACAACCCACGCTTGGAAAATCCACAAGACATCATCAACGATATTTTGCCTGCCGTACCTAATCCTGAACGTGTCGAAGTTGATCGTGCCGTTGCCATCCGTTATGCGGTTGAGCAGGCTGCCGCGAACGACATCATTCTGATTGCCGGTAAAGGGCATGAAAACTATCAGGATGTACAAGGCGTGAAACACCATTTCTCCGATTTTGAAATCGCAGAAAAAGCACTGGCAGAGCGTGGATAGACCATATCGCAAATGTTCAGACGGCCCGAAACCTTAAGGCCGTCTGAAAAAGATTTAACCATACAAAACAAAAGCAAAACAACACACGCATTACGGCACGTCAGCCATTAAACCCATCACAGTTGTTTGTTCCAGAAGACTTTTTAACAAGGCCGTCTGAACAACAAGGAGACCGATTTGATGCTGAAAATGCCGACAAAAACCTTATTAATCAGTGCAGCCGTAGTTTTATTCGCTGGCTGTGCCACCAAACAACTTCCGCGCCCCAGTGCCGAAATCGAACAATTGAGGGCGCAACAACCTCCGGCCGAGCAAAGCCTGCCGAATCCTGTTAAAGGCAAACGTTTTGACGACACTTGGGGTGCGGCGCGCAGCCAGGGGCGCAGACATGAAGGTGTGGATATTTTTGCTAAGAAAAACACGCCGATACGCAGTACCACGCCCGGTATCGTAACCAAAATCGGGCGCAACCGATTGGGTGGCAAAGTTATCGGTATTCAAGGGCCGGGTGCGTGGCATTACTATGCCCACCTGAATAAGTTTGCCCGTATCCGCCTGTATGAGCGAGTAAAAGAAGGGCAGGTCATCGGCTATGTCGGTAAAACCGGCAACGCTAGGACTACACCTGCCCACCTGCATTACGGCGTGTATCTGCCCAGCGGCGCGGTGAATCCGTATCCGCTGATTAATCAGAGCAGATAGGCCGTCTGAATTAAATATAGGTTTTTTAATTGTCTTGTATTTTCTTATTAATTTATTTTTAATAAGATTTAGTGGGTAAGTTTTAAATTAAGGATTTTAGGATTGAAAAATGAATAGAAAATTATTGTTAGGTTTGCTTTGTATCGTATTTTCTATAGATATTTCTGCAAAAACCAGAAATGTTCCAGTTTCTCAGAGTAATATGCAGCTTAAAGAATTATTGTTGATTTTCTCAGATACGCAGCAGCCTGAAGTAGGGACTGAGGCAGAACGGTATCTACATATTAAAGGGATGAAATGGCTACATAATACGATAAAAAATAAGGAATATGTTTATAACACTAGTAAGATAAAGCTAAAAATTTTAAAGGATAGTGAAATAACCATATCTGGTAGGAATGGCTATATCGATTCAATTAATTTGTCAGATTCAGAGCCAAATCAGAAATTTAAAAAAATTTTGGAAGCCAATTTAGGTAAGGATGTGGTTAAAGAGTTAGTGGGTTGTAGAAGCGAATTTATACAAACGGAAAAAGCCTATCAAATCAGTTTTAAAGACAGGGCGGTTATTTATGTGAATGCGGATGCAAATTTTGATTCTGAGCCATTTATGTCTCCGTTATACACGCTTTTTCAATTTAGCTTGACGCGACCAAGCCATTGGAAGTGTTAATCTAAATATTTAAAATCTAGATTTGTTATTTAAGGAAAATTAATTAAGATGGCAACATATGAGCAAGAGCTTCAAAAAGCGCAACAGGAATTAGATAAATGGTTTTTAGGTAAAACTTCAAAGAGATATGAATCAGGAAGTGGAGGACCTGCAACGATTTCTTCAGGAGTCGGCGACCCTGGAGGTATTTCTTATGGTTCTTATCAATTATCTACTACCAAGGGAACACTTGCAAAATATTTAAAATATAGTGATAACTATAACCATGCTTTTGATGGATTAAAGCCTAAAACAGAAGAATTCGATCAAAAATGGAAAGAGTTAGCAAATAATGACCCTCAATTTCATCAGTCGCAACATGAGTTTATTGCTTCAAAACATTATCAGCCCCAGTTGCAAGCCTTAAAGCAGGCGGGGTTTGATTTTTCCGAACGAGGAAAGGCCGTGCAGGACATGGTATGGAGTTTGGCTGTCCAGCATGGGGATTATACTGTGGATAAAATTAAACGAGCACAGGACGAAAGCGGACTTAATTTCAAAACAGCAACTGATGCTGAAATAATTGAGGCCGTGTATGATAGTAAATTACGTCATTACAAACAAGATTTTAGGAGTTCTAGTACAGAAGTTAAAGAAGGCGTACGTAGGCGGATCTTATCGGAAAAGGCTGATTTGCTCCGATTAGATAGATATGAAAAATTGCTTGAAGGTCAGCAGCAGGAAAAAGAAAAAAATGCTGATAATGGTATCGAACAACATAAGCCTTTATCAAAATATGAGGAAACCCGCTCGATGCTTCAAGGTTTGCTAAACGATACTGACGGTTCATATGCCAAAAAGCTTCTAGCAAATAATCAGGAAGAAGTTGCTAGTTTTGGCGAGAAAATCCAAGGACGTATCGAACAAACAAAATTGCAAGAATTGACTGAACGTGAAGGCAGAAATACGCTGCAACAAGAGGAACAACAGCGGAATTTTTCCCGTTTTGTATAGTTTTTGTATGAATATTGGTAATTTAGTCTCCCTATGGAAGTTCAGCCATAGGGAGTTTAGATTGATATGTGAGATTAATAATGAATGAGCTTGATAGAGCTTCAGAGCAAATACAAAACCTGATGATCGATATGGTCATGGTTATGGAAAAATATAAAGAGAATAGTGGGAAAATTGTAGATAATATTCAAAAAGAACTAGATAGTTCTTTAAATCAGCAGCGAAAAATGATAGTTGATATGGTCAGGGATGATATCCTTCATCACGCTTCTACCCAAGTAAAGGCATACACTCAAAATATGGATGATGCACGGAAACAGATGGTTGAGCAGGTGCGTGAATTTAATACTTATTTATGCGCAGTTAAAAGTGAAAACCAAAAAATATTTAGAATGACTGTATTGGGTATGGCACTTACTTTAACTATGTTAGTTCTCGGTGGTATTGCATTGGTTTTCTTCTATTCGAACATTATCTCTCAAAAGAAATTAGAGGCAGATATGCTGAATAGGATTAACAGTTCAGATATTGTTCGTTGTGGAGATAGTTTGTGTGCAAAAACAGGAAAGGCTGGAAATAATGGTTATCGGGTTATTCAACATCGATTTTCAGATAAATAAACAGTCATTTGATTATTAATTAAAAAAGCTATGAAACCACTAGACCTTAATTTTATTTGTCAGACCCTCGACCTTCCGATGCCGTCTGAAAATCAACCCGTTTCACGCATCGTAACCGACAGCCGCGATATTCAGGACGGCGACGTATTTTTCGCGCTTGCCGGCGAACGCTTTGACGCGCATGACTTTGTTGAAGATGTATTGGCGGCGGGGGCAACGGCGGTTGTGGTTTCGCGTGAAGATTGCGCGGCTTTGAAAGGCTCATTGAAGGTTGACGATACGCTTGCCGCATTGCAAAAACTGGCGAAGGCGTGGCGTGAAAATGTGAATCCGTTTGTCTTCGGCATTACCGGCTCTTCCGGCAAAACGACGGTTAAAGAGATGTTGGCCGGCGTATTGCGTCATCGATTCGGTGACGAAGCTGTGTTGGCGACTGCCGGCAATTTCAACAATCATATCGGCCTGCCGCTGACTTTGTTGAAGTTGAACGAAAAACACCGCTATGCCGTCATTGAAATGGGTATGAACCATTTTGGCGAATTGTCTTTGCTGACCCGAATTGCCGGTCCGAATGTTGCTCTGGTCAATAACGCCTTGCGCGCGCATGTTGGTTGCGGTTTCGATGGTGTCGGCGATATTGCTAAAGCCAAAAGTGAAATCTACGAAGGTTTGCTTTCAGACGGCGTTGCGCTGATTCCGTGCGAAGATGCCAATATCGCTACATTTGAAGCCGCTACTACGCAATTAAACGCTCAGACTTTCGGCGTTGCCAATGGCGATGTCCATGCAGAAAATATTGAGTTGAAACCGTTGTCTTGTACGTTTGATTTGGTGCGAGGTAATGAACGTGTTGCCGTGGTCTTGCCGGTTCCCGGCCGTCACAATGTGCATAATGCCGTAGCGGCGGCGGCTCTGGCTTTGGCGGCAGGTTTGAGCCTTGCCGAAGTTTCAGATGGCCTGAGAAATTTCAGCAATATCAAAGGCCGTCTGAATATCAAGCAAGGCATTAAAGGCGCGACTTTGATTGATGATACTTATAATGCCAACCCCGACAGTATGAAAGCCGCCATTGATGTGCTCGCCGCTATGCCTGCGTCGCGTATTTTTGTGATGGGCGATATGGGCGAACTGGGCGAAGACGAAGCCGCTGCTATGCACGCCGAAGTTGGCGCGTATGCACGGGATAAAGGCATCGAGGCCGCATATTTTGTCGGCGACAACAGCGTTGAAGCGGCAGAGATGTTTGGTGCGGAAGGTTTGTGGTTTGCAGACAAAGATCCGCTGATTCAAGTGTTGAGCCACGATTTGCCTGAACGCGCTACTGTATTGGTCAAAGGCTCGCGCTTTATGAAGATGGAAGAAGTGGTTGAGGCATTGGTAGCAACAACCGCGTAAAAGGCCGTCTGAAATATGAAAAAGATTTTTCTATTGGCTGGTTTGCTGTTTGCCGCGTTTTATGCCGGAATGAAAGTACAGGCATTTATCTATGAAGATACCTGCTTGGACTTGGGAGGCGGAAAGAATCTCGGAAACTATCCGATTTGCGTGGTAGAGAAATAATCTTAATCAATAAGGCCGTCTGCAATTTCAGACGGCATACCGATTGATTTTTAATTGGGCATAAGCCCGCTGTAACAACAAAAACAAAAAAGGAAGTTCCATGTTTTTATGGCTCGCACATTTCAGTAACTGGTTAACCGGTCTGAATATTTTTCAATACACCACATTCCGCGCCGTCATGGCGGCTTTGACTGCTTTGGCGTTTTCCCTATTGCTTGGTCCGTGGACCATCCGCAAACTGACTGCGCTTAAAGTCGGCCAGGCAGTGCGCACCGACGGCCCGCAAACCCACCTCGTCAAAAACGGTACGCCAACCATGGGCGGCTCGTTGATTTTGACCGCCATTACCGTATCCACAATCTTGTGGGGCAACTGGGCAAATCCTTATATTTGGATTCTCTTGGGCGTATTGCTTGCCACGGGCGCACTCGGTTTTTACGACGACTGGCGCAAAGTAGTTTATAAAGACCCTAACGGTGTTTCCGCCAAATTCAAAATGGTGTGGCAGTCGAGCGTCGCCATCATTGCCGGCTTGGCGTTGTTCTACCTTGCGACAAATTCTGCCAACAATATCCTGATTGTTCCCTTCTTCAAACAAGTTGCCTTGCCGCTTGGCGTAGTCGGCTTCTTGGTATTGTCCTACCTGACCATCGTCGGCACATCCAATGCCGTTAACCTGACCGACGGTTTGGACGGCTTGGCCGCATTTCCCGTTGTACTTGTTGCCGCCGGCCTCGCCATCTTTGCTTATGCCAGCGGCCACTCCCAATTCGCCCAATACCTGCAACTGCCTTACGTTGCCGGCGCAAACGAAGTGGTGATTTTCTGTACCGCCATGTGCGGCGCATGTCTCGGCTTTTTGTGGTTTAACGCTTATCCGGCACAAGTCTTTATGGGCGACGTCGGTGCACTCGCGCTCGGTGCGGCGCTCGGTACCGTTGCCGTCATCATCCGCCAAGAATTTGTCCTCGTCATTATGGGTGGCCTGTTTGTCGTTGAAGCCATTTCCGTTATGTTGCAAGTCGGTTGGTACAAACGCACCAAAAAACGCATTTTCCTGATGGCGCCGATTCATCACCATTATGAACAAAAAGGCTGGAAAGAAACCCAAGTCGTCGTCCGTTTCTGGATTATCACCATCGTCTTGGTGCTGATTGGTTTAAGTACCCTCAAAATCCGCTAAATCTCCAAAGGCCGTCTGAAAGTTTCAGACGGCCATTATGTAGGATAAGCATGCTTGTCTGAATCCTCTATTTCAAAAATAAATCCCGCAATAATCCACACAGAAAGTCCCCAAATATGTACCAATCTTTTGGCGGCGCAACCGGCATCCGCACCCTGACCGACCGTTTCTACGACTTAATGGAACTTGAGCCGAAATACCAAGCCTTGCGCCAAATGCACGGCGAAGACATGACCCTGATACGCGAAAAGCTCTACGAATTTTTCAGCGGCTGGCTCGGCGGCCCGCAACTCTTTGTCGAAAAATACGGCCATCCCCAACTGCGCGCCCGCCATATGCCTTTTGCCGTCAACGTACAAGTCCGCAACGAATGGATCGCCTGCTTTGCCCAAGCCATGAGCGAACTGGACATCGACAAAGCACTTGCTGAGCCGGTTTTAATCCAAGTTTTTGCCATGGCAGATTGGTGCCGTAATCAAAACGAAGACGGTATCGAACCGCCTATGCCGCCGATGGCGGTCGATCCCGTAATCCGCATTCCCGAATTGAAAAACGTTTTAAAGCAGTATGGCGTGGATAGTTATTTTGAAGGTTGAGGTAGTCTGAAAAGTGATTGTGATGTGGGCTGAATACTTGTATTCATCAAAATATCTGATATTCAGCTGTTCCTTTTTCTCTTGTCGCCGGAATATTGAAATTTCAGATTCAAGAACCCGAGCTATGGTTATGGTTTATTTAGATGTCAGGTATATAACCATTTTTTCCTTACCACTCCTAAAACGACAAAGTCGTTTTTTATCAAAGGCTGTGAAAACGAATGTGTAGTTATCGTAGTTAAAGATTAGTAGGTAAAATGGTAAATTGAATATAGAGGAAATTTCTAAAGTTCCAGTTACGTATATTTTTAAAATTGTGGAAAAGATATAAGAAAGGATAGTTATGTTGAGATTTCTACTTGGAATTAGTTTTTGTATAACATTATCAGCTTGCCAAACTGAAACTTTGGTAAAGGATATGGATATTTCGAAAAAACAGAAGTTACATAATATGAATACTTATTTTGCTGAAAATGCAAAAAAATTAGATGAAATAGTACAGATTCCTAGTGAGGGTGTTAAATCCATCGATGTATATGCTCTTTATGGATTTGTTGAATCATTTTTACCCATTTCTACTGCCGAGCAAATTAAACAAAGAGTCGGGGAAGGTTTGGGTTATAAGGACTTATTTGGTACAAAATCTGTCCATTATCGTTTAGGGCCAAAAGAATTTTCTCATTTTTTCTCTGGTTTTAATAGAATTAAAAGTACATTAAATCCCTATGATAAATTTGATTCAGTATATTTGATATTGATTGAAATTAAGTATAATACCCATTCTGTCCAAATACTTACTCGAGAGGCGGCAGAGGGAGAAGCTTTTTCATTCAGTAAAATTATTAAAAATGATGAAAGATTTTTGATTTTATTGGATTCAAAAGGATTAAAAGAGTTATTTAATACGATCGATCCAAATCAAAATATCCTGAAATGATTAATTTAGGTTAAGGCTATTTATGACAAGCAGTGTGGATTTTAATAAGAAAGATTTTGTTGCCAATATCGTCCAAGAATTTGCAGTCGGTAAAATAATTTGAAAGGGAGAATAAATCGGTATATGTTTACGTTAATTCAAAGTGCAGGGATAAAAGTAAACAATGGATTAGATTAATCATTATGACCAAGTGGGAAGTTTTGACTCAAATCTTTAAAATGTCGGATTCTGAATCCGGCTTACGGCTAAAACAGGAGGTAATATGGATGTTGTAGGAATAATGCAGATGTGGTTAGTTGGAATAGTCTTTTTTCCTATTATTGTATACATCGTATGGAAAATTTATAAATATATCCGCACTCTTTCTATAAAAATGCAGCGTGGCATAGCTATTTTAACTATTATTACTCCGTTAATTTTATATATAGGTATGACGCATATTACGAATAAAGGATATTGCATTCGGGATGGAAAGTATTTTTCCGAATATTCAAAAGAAAAAATGATCAATGATGCAATAATTTTGTTGGTAAATAAGAATTCAGATATTTCTTTGGAAAGATATCAAAAATCTCAAGATTTTTCTAAAAATCCTGAGATTTTTGATATTGCTAATTTCAAATCATTCAATGATGATTGCTGTCATGTATACACAGGTGATATTGATGACGGTAGTGGGTCAGTTAAGTATATCTATAAACTTATTGGGAAATTTTATGGATATGTAAAGTTGGATTATTGGCAAATAAGACCAAATTTTAAAATGGATGAAGAACAAAAGCGTGTTTATAAAAAAATTGAAAAAACAAGAAGCTATTATGGAGTGAGCCGTTGCGGGGAAGTTTTTGAAATTCCCAGTTATCTATATTTTTAAAAGTTAGAAAGGATTAAAAATGGCTAAATTACCAACAATGGAAGAAATGACAAGCCTTTATTTATACGGACAGACTATTCCGCCTAAGAATAAAGATCATCAAAGTTTAGTTTCTCGTCAGCCTACATTACCATATCCCGTGTCAGCACAAGATTTTATGGATGGTCCAGGACGTTTTGCAAGAGCGTCGGATTTTGATTATGTAAATAAATTTTTTAATGAAAACTATCAGATACCTGCTTACAGATTAAAACCCGGAGAATACAGCAAGGCTGAAGTTATGAAGCATTTTGGCTTGGACAAAGGATGGGTATCTCTGACACTTGCTATGTACGATGATGGCAAAGATGATTTGATCGAGAGAGCATATATCTGGAATACCAGTGCTTTTATGTTGGACGATAAAGCGCGGTTTGTGGTTGAGCCCGATGGCAGTAGATATATCAAGGATTTTGCCATTCGACCGTACAAAAATGAAAATTTTGATTTTAAAGGTGGATGGACTTCAGAAATAGTCAATTCTAAACTTCAACGAGAAATTGATCCTGCAGGTATCGGCAGGACTGTAGAAATTACTTTTACCGGCAATGTAAACACACGTACTTTGACGGAAAAAGATTACCGTATCGAACAGAGCAAATCTACAAATTGGAGTTTGGGTAATGCTATAAAAGTAGGGCTTGGGGCATATGGAATCAGAGAGAGTATCATAGACCGACTAGAGAAAGGCGAGGTGCTGTATCCTCATGATGAGCAGAAAATGCAGAAACGCTCTGATCATCAAAAACATTCTTTCGACTACAACAATACCGACTGGGACAATTTGAGCGGCAGTGATTTATACGCTGCAGTTTTGTCTGCAGATAGCGGTCAGTTGGATATGTTGGGTAAAAGCCTGGCGCAGTCGGAGGAAGGTCAGCGTATGCTGCGACAGGGAGAAAACCTGTTGACTGAATATAAAGAGCAGCAGGAATTTGAGCGGCAACAGGAATTGGCACACTCAAGCCGTACAATGGTCAGAACGCTTTGAAATCCTTATATTGGGAAAGGTTTAAATGGACGATAAGAAATTTGATGAGGCTATAAAGGTGTTGGTAATGTTGCGGGCGGACGTTATTGAACACGGGAGAAAAATTGATGACCGAATTAATGAGCAACAGCGTGCTTTGTCAGAGGAGTCCGACCGGTTCAGACGACAGGTTGGTAATATAGTTGACACTGCAGGGAAAACTATCCGTCAAGAAACTGAGCAGTCGTTGGGCTTAGCAAGTGAGGGGTATAAGAAGGCAGTTGATGAATTAAATCATGAAGTAGGGAAACTCAATAAAATTATTAAGAGCTGGTATATCGGTATTGGTATGGTATTAACTATCGCTGCTATTGTATTGTTTGTGGTAGCGCGCTATACGGTTGCCGATTTGGCTGATAGGCGTGCGGAATTGGAGAGTTATGAACATGCCATTGAAACTGCTAAAGCATTTGCTGAGTCGGATGCCTACATATGTGAAGGGCGCATTTGTATCAATATAGGTAAAAATGTCGGTAACGGCTATCGTCAGGCAAAACCGAGAAAGAAATAAAACGTCGTCTGAAAAACTAGGACAAAACCAAAATGACTTTTCAAAATAAAAAAATCCTCGTCGCCGGGCTTGGCGGCACGGGTATTTCCATGATTGCTTATCTGCGCAAAAACGGCGCGGAGGTGGCTGCGTATGATGCAGAGCTGAAAGCCGAGCGTGTGTCGCAAATCGGTAAGATGTTTGACGGGCTGGTGTTTTACACGGGTCGCCTGAAAGATGCACTGGACAACGGTTTCGATATTTTGGCGCTCAGTCCCGGCATCAGCGAGCGTCAGCCGGATATCGAGGCGTTCAAACAAAACGGCGGGTGCGTGTTGGGCGACATCGAATTTCTGGCGGACATTGTGAACCGCCGCGGCGACAAGGTGATTGCGATCACGGGTAGCAACGGAAAAACCACGGTAACGAGCTTGGTCGGTTATCTCTGCATCAAGTGCGGGCTGGATACCGTTATCGCGGGCAATATCGGCACGCCGGTTTTGGAGGCGGAATTGCAGCTCGAAGGTAAAAAGGCGGACGTGTGGGTGTTGGAGCTTTCCAGCTTCCAACTGGAAAACACCGAAAGCCTGCGCCCGACTGCGGCGACGGTGCTGAACATTTCCGAAGACCATCTCGACCGCTACGACGACTTGCTCGACTATGCGCATACCAAGGACAAGATTTTCCGTGGCGATGGCGTGCAGGTTTTAAATTCAGACGACGTGTTCTGCCGCGCCATGAAACGGGCAGGACGCGAGGTGAAATGGTTTTCGTTGGAACACGAAGCCGATTTTTGGTTGGAACGCGAGACGGGTCGTCTGAAACAAGGCGATGAAGATTTGATTGCCACGCAAGACATCCCGCTGCAAGGCTTGCACAACGCCGCCAACGTCATGGCTGCCGTCGCCTTGTGCGAAGCCATCGGTTTGCCGCGCGAAGCATTGCTCGAACACGTCAAAACCTTCCAAGGCCTGCCGCACCGCGTGGAAAAAATCGGCGAGAAAAACGGCGTGGTGTTCATCGACGACAGCAAAGGCACGAACGTCGGCGCGACCGCCGCCGCGATTGCCGGTTTGCAAAATCCGCTCTTCGTGATTTTGGGCGGCATGGGCAAAGGGCAGGATTTCACGCCCCTGCGCGACGCGCTTGCCGGCAAGGCAAAAGGCGTGTTCCTGATCGGCGTCGATGCGCCGCAAATCCGCCGCGATTTGGACGGCTGCGGTCTGAATATGACCGACTGCGCCACTTTGGAAGAAGCGGTTCAGACGGCATATGCCCAAGCCGAAGCGGGCGATATCGTGCTGCTTAGCCCCGCCTGTGCGAGCTTCGATATGTTCAAAGGCTATGCACACCGTTCGGAAGTGTTTATCGAAGCGTTCAAAGCTTTGTAAGGCCGTCTGAAAGATGAAAGTCGGGTTGAAAATCGGCTTGGCGGCAGTCGTGCTTTTGGCTGTCGCCGCTTTGGTGTTTTGGTTTGCCGCGCCGATTCGTTCCACGACAACCGTTGCCACGCCAAGTGAAGCGCCGTTGTCTGAAGATGCAGTTATCGACAGATTGGTCGTACATAAAAGCAAGCGCACCATGTCGGCGTACTCGCAAGGCAGGTTGCTGAAAATCTATCCCATTTCGTTGGGCAAGCAACCGGTCGGGCATAAACAGTTTGAAGGCGACGGCAAAACGCCTGAAGGGAAATACCGCCTCAATGAGCGTAATCCCAACAGCGGCTACCATAAAAACCTTGGCGTTTCCTATCCCAACGAAGCCGACAAAGCCTACGCTGCGGCACAAGGCAAAAGCCCGGGCGGGCTGATTAAAATCCACGGCATGAAAAACGGCTGGGGTTTTATCGGCAAAAAACACCTGCAAAAAGACTGGACCAACGGCTGCATCGCGGTAACGGACGAAGAAGTCGACGAACTCTACCGCAGCGTAAAGCACAATGCGGAAATTGAAATTCTGCCGTAGGTTTTATGCCTGTTGAAGTGATGGGGCGGTTGGAACGGGTAGTCGATTGTTTGTCAGGCCGTCTGAAAACTCGGCAGGGTAGGGGATTTGATGCTGGGGTTTCATCTCAAACAAACCGTTCGTCATCCCTCAAGATAGGTCAACACGTTTTCTCTTTTCTAACCGTAGATTCTGAATTGTTGGTTT
>ERZ1674171.74-NODE-75-length-15833-cov-43.839650_pt1 | contig 15833 bp, 9 predicted proteins | sample MGYA00581291_ERZ1674171 | MGnify/ENA primary metagenome ERZ1674171 (study PRJEB41354, sample SAMEA4873344) | human saliva metagenome | biome: human-associated habitat [ENVO:00009003]; feature: mouth environment [ENVO:08000002]; material: saliva material... | reverse complement strand
CCATGAAAAAATGCCGCAAAATAACCGATCTGATTTCCAAACAGCAAGACCAAGTACGCCTCAGTCTTTTTAACCGCATTGCCCTCGCTGTGCACCTGTCTCTCTGCCCCCGTTGCCGCGAATATAAGAAACAGCTCGAATTAATCAGCAATGCCATGCATAAGATGTTTCGATGATTCAAAAAAGCCGTCTGAAACCTGCCCCTGTCAGTTTCAGACGGCCTTTTTGTATCTGCTTATTTATCGCTAACTTGGAATAAGCCGTGGCTGGCCGCTCACTTTTTTAGCTGCATTTATTTTCAAACTTGCGCCGTTGGCCTTTGTTTTTTGAGGCATGGCTGCGGATTTTGATACGGTAGAACAAGATAAAGGCCGTCTGAAAGATGAATCTCAGACGGCCTTTTTCACGGCTTTTAGTGTTGTTCTTCCGGCTCGGGTTCGTCTTTGCCGAACCAGTTGTCAAAGCGGATGGTGTATTTCAACTCGCCGCCGGACGAGCGCGTGCCGATGCGGGCAACGGCTTGGATGGCGCGGGTCAGTTGGTACACGAGTTTGACGGATTGTTCGGCGCTGGAGATGCCATATTCGTAACCTACGTAGAGGTTGTTGGTGAGCTGTTTGCCGACGGTCAGGACTTGTTCGGCAGGATTGAGCTCGCCGGTTTGGGCGTTGCGGCTGCGTTTGCTGGTAAAGCCCAAATCATCGACAAGGCCGATGCGGTCGTTGACTTGACCGGCAAGCAATGCGCTGGCGGCGGCGGAGAGTGTGGCGTTGTCGCCGTCGCTGCCGCTGCTGGCACGGTTGAGGATGAGCCAGGAGAGTTTGTCTTTTTCGCTCATGGCTTCTTTGGCAACCAAGGTCACGCGCGGATTGCTGAGGCTGCCGAGGACTTCGACACCTGCGCCGACCGGGGAGAGACGGCGTTCGGCACGGATGTTGAGGTTCGGATCGGTCAGCGGGCCGACAAAGGAAACCGAGCCTTTGGTGATGTCGAGGTCTTGGCCGTAGGCTTTGTAGCGGCCTTTGACAACGCGCACGGTACCGACGCCTTGGACGGCTTCGCCGGGGCGGGACGTGATGGTCAGTTTGCCGCCGATGGTAACGTCTGCGCCGTAGCCGACAAAGCGGACATTGTCGTTGATGTTCAAGACAAGGTTCAGATTAATCGGCGTGGTGGCCGTTGCTTCTTTTTTGGTTTCGCCCAGTACAACCACGTCGTCATCGAGGGTCGGCATGGAGGATTTTTGCAAACCAAACCTGCCGTAGTCGGTGTTGAGCGTGCCGTTGAGCGATACGCCTTTTTCCGGATTGTAGAGGACTTTGGCCGCGCCGGAGAGCTGCAGTTGGCGGTTTGGACGCGAGAGGGTGCGGTATTTGTCGAAGACGATGTCCACGTCGACATCGGGGTTGGCGTTGGCAAGGTTGACCGCGCCTTTGAGCTCAATTGTGCCGCCACGGTGGAATTTGAGGCTGTCGATCACCCATTTTTGACCCTGCAGGCGTGAACGCAAGACGCCGTTGTCGAGAATCAGGCCTTGGGTTTGATGGCGGTAATAGAGGTTGTCGCCGTTAATCTGGCCGCTCAGTTGCGGATCGTTCAGACGGCCTACCAAGTTGACGGCGGCGTTCAGACGGCCTTTGAGGGTTTGGCCGACGGGCAGGAAGTTGCGGAAGACTTCGAGGTTGGCGACGTTCAGGTTGAGTTTGCCGCTCAGGGGGGCGGTGTCGAAGCTGCTGCCCTGACCGATGTTGACGGTACCGTCGGCCCGGCCGTAATTGGTTTGGAGGTCGAGGTTGCTGTTGACGGTAGGCGAACCGAGTCGGCCGCCGATGGTGGCGGTCGCGTTCAGACGGCCTGCAATGCCTTGGGCTGTCGCCGGCATAAAGGATTTGAGCGAGCCTAAATCGGGAACGCTGATATTGACTTTGCCGCTGACAGGGGCGTTGTTGATGTTGTTTCCGAACTGCTGGGCGATGCCGAGCGTGCCGTCAACTTTGCCGAAGCGGGTGTTGCCTTCCAGCGTGCTGTCGATACGGCCGTTTTGGAAACGGGTGTGCAGGGCGAGTGCGGAAAGCCCCAAAGGCTGTTTGTTTTTCGGGTCTTTGCCCGGAAGGATGATGTCGCCGCTTTGGCGGCTGATGTTGAGGAAGCCGCGCGCGTTTTGACTGTACGCCAAATCCCAGTCGCCGCCCAAGACGAGGTTGTGTTCGATGGGCGGGGTGTAGAAGTTGTGCAACTCGGTAATGTGCAGATTTTGCGCGCTGCCTTTGCTGGTAATGCCGGCTTTTTTGTCCCAAACGAAATTTTGCAGGTTGAGGCTGCCGCCCATGGCCGCCCAGCGTGCGCTGCTGAGGGAAACGCGTTCGCTGCCGGCTTCGAGGTTGAGGCGGTTTTGCAGTTTGAGGTTGAACGCGCCGTTGATGTCGAGCGTGTCTACCGTGCCTTTCCATTGGGTTTGGTCTTTGTTGAGGCCGCCGGTGGCGTCGAGGTCGAGCTTGTAGCGTTTGTTGTCCACCGCCATGCTGCTGTTGCCGCGGATGTGGTGGTGCGAACCTGTGCCGCTGATGAGCAGGTTGACGTTGTCAATCATGGCCGCGCCGCCGGAGACGGCGATGTGTTCGCCTTTAATATCGGCACTCAACGGACGGTTGGTGTCGGGCGAACCTTTAAGCTTGAAGTCGAGGGTACGGATGTTGACGGTATCGGCGACTTTGAAGTTGCGCGCTTCGCCGTTCAAATCGGCTTCAAGGGTTTTGAGGCCGTCTGAAAAGCTGCCGGAGATGTAGCCGCGCGCGTTGAGCAGGCCGCCCAAGCCGAAGCCGAAACGCGACAAATCGGGGGCGGTAATGTTGAGGTTGAGGCGGTCGCCTTTTTTGCCGAAGCTGCCGTTGGTTTTGACGATGTTGCTGCCGAGGGTCAGGTCGGTCAGGGCGCGCGAGAGGTGTTTGTTTTCATAGGCGACGTCGGCTTTGCCGCTGAGCGGAACGCCGTTGAGCGTACTCGGTGCGAACTGCATTTTGCCGGCGAATTTCTCTTGCGCCAGTATGCCGGTCAAGTTGATGTTGCCGTTGACGCTGCCTTGCGGAAGTTGCGGATCGATGCGCGCAGGGTTGAAGGCTTTGCTGACGATGTCCAGTTGCAGTTTGCGGTCTTTGAAGAGTTCGAGCGAGCCTTTGGCGTTGAGTTCGCCGCCGTTTTGCGGAACCAGGCGGACTTTGTCGAGCCTAAGCGTGCGCTGGCCGAGCTGTTTGTCGGTTTGGAAAAACAGCATGCCGTCTGTACGCGCAAATCCGCTGTCGAGATTCCAGTTGACGACAGGGGAGGAGGTTTCGCCTTTGACATCGATGCTGCCGTTCAGACGGCCTGCGATGTTTTGACGGACAAAGTCGTCTGCGCCAGTATTGTTGATGCCCAGTGCGAGTTTGAGCTGGTCTTGGGCTGTGTCGATAGAGCCGGATACATCGATGCTGCCGTCTTTGAGCAGGCCGACGCCGATGTCTTCGATTTTGACCGTGCCTTTGTCGTCGACGATGAATTCGCCGAGGATGCGTTTGACGGGGATATGATTTTCATCGGCAAAACCGGCTTGGTCGTTTTCCAAGTCTATCGAGCCTTCCAGCGCAACGCCGTCTGTAAAGGACGGAATGGTGGTGGCGTCGAAATTCAGACGTGCTTTGGGCAGGGTGGGCAGGAAGGCCTGCGGATTGATGTTGGAACCTTTAACCAGGATTTCGCCGACGGTTTCGTTGAGGCTGTCGGCGAATGGGTGGATGGTGGATTTGGCAGACAAATGAACGTTGTCGCCGTCGAGCAGCAGGTCGGTGTACACGTCTTGCAGGCTGCCCCACAGGCGCACCGTGCCGTGTATGGTTTCGCCCTCAAGCTGGCCTTTGGTGTAGATGGCGGTATTGAGGACGTAAGGTTTGTTCAAACCGAGCACCACCGCGCCTGTCGAGCTGCTCCATGGAGTGTCGGCGGTTTTGATGTGGAGGCGGTGTTCTTTTTTGTCGTAATGATAGGCCGCGTGCAGATGGTCGAGATAGACGGTCTGCTTGTCAAAACGCTTGCCCACGCTGATTTTGCCGGTTTCCAAACGGTCGAGATAGGCGGTAACGGGCAGGTCTATGCTGTCGGGAAGGCCTTTTGACGGCTCTTCTTCTTTGGGCGGCGTACGTTTGGTCACGATGGCGATGTCGCCAGCCACGACTTCGGTAATATGCAAAGACGGACGGAACAGCTCGGACGGTTTCCAATCAAAGCGGAAGCTGCTGATTTTGATGTCCGCACCGTCTGTTTCAATCAACCATTTATCGCCTTCAAAACCTTCAATCAGCGTGCCTTTCAGCGTGTCCGAAGAGATTTTGACGCCGAACCATGACGGGATTTTGTACAAACCGAAACGCAAACCCGATTCCGTACCGACCAGCCAGCCGATCGCGCCGGCGGAAACGGTCAATACGCCCAAGGCGGACAGGACAAAGCCGCGCAACAGACGTTTTTTGCGCTTTGGCGGGGCGGGCTGTTGTTCAGACGGCGTGGAAGTGTTTGCAGTATCGGTCATGATATTTTTCTGTTTGTCTGTTGTTCAAACGGCCTGGAATGGCTGAGGCCGTCTGAAAGAATGGATGGTGTATGTTTGTTAAAACCTTGTGCCCAAGCTGATGTGCCAGCGGATTTTTTTGTCGTGGTGGCCGTAGGCGATGTCGAAGGAGAACGGCGCAACCGGGCTGAACCAGCGCACACCCAAGCCGGTACCGTGTTTTAAGGTCATGTGTTTGAAGTTGCTTGCCGCATCGCCGACATCGTGGAAGATGGCGCCGGAGAAGCTTTTGGTAACCGGGAATTGATATTCGAGGCTGCCGACCACCAAGGCGCGTTGCGGCAGGACGGAGCCGTTGGGGCCTGCCAAGCCGATGCTGTCGAGTTCGTAACCACGTACGGAAGTCGCGCCGCCGGTGCGGAACATCAGGCTGGACGGTACTTCTTCGCCTTCGCGGGCATAAACGTAGCCTGCCTGTCCGCGTACGATGAATGTACCGAGTTTTTTGTTTTCAGGCGTGAAGAAATAGCCTGCGCGTGCTGTAGCGCGTGCCATTTGGGTGGAGGAGAGGAGTTTGCCCAAAGTCGTGCCGATTTTGCCGTCGAGGTAGTAGCCGTTTTGAGGATGCAGCTCGGTTTCGATGCTTTGCCGTTTCCATGAGGCGGTCAGCATGGTGGCATGGCTTCGGCCCAAATCGTAGCTGGTGTCGGGGACTTTGCGGTCTTCGGTAATGAATTCGAGGCCGAAGCGGGCATCGATATTGTTGCGGTCGCGGACATACCAAATGCCGCTGGACAGGGCGCGTTTTTCAAGGTTTTGCGTGGTCGAGCGGTTGTAGGAAACGTTGCTTGTCCAGTAGTTGCCACGGTTGTTGCGCGGCTGGCTGATACCGGCGGCCAGCGTGGTTTCATATTTGTCCATGTCCCAAACGACCGAACCGATGTAGCCTTTGTTGAAGAGGTTGTAATAGTCGTAGGCGATGCGGCCGCCGATTCCGTATTCGGAGTCGTAGCGGATACCGGTTTCCAGTTTGTGGCGTTTGACTTCGGTCACGTTGATTTTGACGGGAACGCGGTCGCCTTGCAGTTGGTCGAAGTCGGCTTGTACGGACGCGCCGGAATAGTGGCCGTTTTGTTCGAGCGCCTGTTGCAGGTCGAGGATTTTGTCTAAGTCGTAAGGCGAACCGGGTTGGAAGCGCGCCATGCCGGAAACCACGCTTTCAGGGTAGCGGCGCGTGCCGGTGATTTGGAACTCGCCGAAGTAAATCGGGCGGTTGCTCTCCACGATGACGTTTAAGTCGGCCTTCTGGGTATTGGGATTGATGGTGGCCTGGGTGGTGGTGAGTTTCGCCAATGGATATTTTTTGCGTGTTACCGCGCTGAGGACGGAGGTTTTACTCGCATTCCAGCCGTCTTGGTCGAAGTTTTCGCCGACGGGCTGCTGCCAGTTTTCCATCGCATTTTGGTAGTACTCGGCCAAGTTGTCGTCATTCAATACGTCGCCGAGGATGGCCACGCTGACGTTGTCGACTTTGGTGCGCGGGCCGGGGGTGACGTTGACGGTGTAGCTTTCTCCGTGGTCTTGAATATTGACGTTGCTGTTGAAGTAGCCTTTGGTCCGGAGCATGGTTTTAACGTTGTCGGGCGCCTCTTCGGCGAGGAAGCCGACCTGCTCTTTGTCCAGCTCCTCATCCTGCTGCTGGGTAATCAGCGGCAGGTATTCTTCAAGCATTTCTTTGATTTCGCTGTCTTGGGTGTCGATTTTGACGGGGAATTTGGGCTTGAGTTTGCCTGTTTGGTCGTCTTTGGGCTGCTTGGGCATTTCGGATTCGGGAACAGCCTCGTAGTCTTCCGCTTTGGGAACGGAAGTATCTACTGCCAACGCGTGTCCGTAGGCGAGCGCCAATGATGCAAATAAAACAGGGTAGGTCAGTTTGGTCATGATGTGTGTTCGACAGCGACAATTCTTCAGTTTGGGGATTTTAACATTATTTCTGCAAGGTTTCAGGCTATGGTTATAAACGGAAATTTAGCGCGATAACGTTGTCAAATGCGACTTAAAGGGCGGATTTTGGTTTGTTTCTATCTGATTGTAATATTTATGTTTTTGTATTTTTACTGGTGAAGTTGCCTTTGTATTCGGCCTTATGGCGCAGATTTCGGGCCGTCTGAAAGCAAGATATAGAGAATAAAGCAACGGTATGGGTATATTCTAAGAGTAGGGTTTGAGCAGATTTGACTGTATTTTTGGCATAAAGTGCCAATTGTGTCATAAATGTTAAACTTTAATGCCGTTTTTGTGAGGTGTGCATGAAAACCTCGCCGACAAATGATTTTTTATTTTAGAATGTAAGACTTTTTTAACATATCTTTAAATTGAAGGAACGGATATGGCAAGTGGCAATCCGATTTTGAACGCGCTCAATCGCGTCAGCCTGGTGGCGCAAATCGCCATCGGCTTGGTTTTAGGTATTATTGTGGGTGCAGTTTCGCCGCAAGTCGGTATCAGCGCAGGACTGCTGGGCAGCCTGTTTGTCGGTGCGCTTAAGGCTATCGCGCCGATTTTGGTATTTGTTTTGGTGACTGCCGCCATTGCGCAACACCAAAAAGGCAATCAGGCTCACATCAAACCGATTTTGATTTTGTATATTTTCGGTACGTTTGCTGCGGCTGTGGTGGCAGTCATTGCCAGTATGGCATTCCCGACCACGCTGATTCTGCGTACGGCCGGCGATGTATCCGTTGCGCCGCCTTCCGGCATTGTCGAAGTGCTGAAAACGCTGCTGATGAATTTGGTGGCCAACCCGATTAACGCGCTGGCCAATGCCAACTATATCGGCATTTTGGCTTGGGCTTTGGTATTGGGCGCGGCTTTGCGCCATCACGGTTCGGATACGACCCGCCAAGTGGCGGCCGACTTGGCCGATACCGTTTCGACGGTTGTGAAGTGGATTATCCGTTTTGCGCCGCTGGGTATTTTCGGCTTGGTGTCTTCTACTATTGCGGAAACCGGTTTTGAAGCGCTTGCCGGCTATATGCAGCTGTTGGCCGTATTGCTCGGCTGTATGCTGTTTATTGCGTTGGTGGTCAATCCGATTATTGTGTGGACGCAAATCCGCAGCAACCCTTTCCCGCTGGTGTTTACCTGCCTGCGCGAAAGCGGCGTGTATGCCTTCTTCACCCGTTCTTCCGCCGCCAATATCCCTGTGAACATGGCATTGGCGAAAAAACTGGGTCTGCACGAAGACACTTACTCTATCTCCATTCCATTGGGTGCAACCATCAATATGGCCGGTGCGGCCATTACCATTACCGTTTTGGCGATGGCTGCGGCGCACACGCAAGGCATTACGGTTGACTTCGCCACCGCCCTGCTGCTGAGCCTGGTGGCTACCGTCAGCGCGTGCGGCGCGTCCGGTGTGGCCGGCGGTTCGTTGCTGCTGATTCCTTTGGCGTGCAGCCTGTTCGGTATCGATAACGATGTGGCCATGCAGGTGGTTGCCGTCGGCTTCATCATCGGCGTGATTCAAGACTCTGCTGAAACGGCGTTGAACTCTTCCACCGACGTTTTGTTTACTGCCGCTGCCGATTTGGGCCGCCAACGTAAAGAGTAGTTTTTAGGTTTAAGCCCAATCCGGTAAAGGCCGTCTGAAAAGTTTCAGACGGCCTTTGTTTTGGGCAAAGAAAAGGGATTTTTAGATGGCCAAATCGATAGATTGGTTTGGTCGGACTGACGGTATCCGCTGTCATCAGTCGGATTTTTCCCGTAAAATACAGCCTTGAATGTATTTGAGTTATCCTTTTCAGACGGCCTGGCCGTCTTATCAAATTTGCAAAAACAATGATTAAAAAAATATTCTCATGGTTCGAGTCCCGCATCGATCCTTATCCTGAAGCCGCTCCGAAAACGCCTGAAAAAGGGTTGTGGCGGTTTATTTGGAGCAACATTGAAGGCGTGCGCAAATGGATTGCCGTGTTGGCTGTGTTTACGGTCGGCGTCGGCATCATGGAAGCCTTGATGTTCCAGTTTATGGGCAAGGTGGTCGACTGGCTCGGCACTTATACACCGCAAACGCTTTTTGTTGAAAAAGGCCATGCATTAATCGGCATGATGGCCATGGTGGCATTTTTTGCCGTTTGGACCTTTTTCGCTTCCAATGTGCGCCTGCAAACCCTGCAAGGCGTGTTCCCCATGCGCCTGCGCTGGAATTTCCACCGCCTGATGCTGGGTCAAAGCCTGGGCTTTTATCAGGACGAGTTTGCCGGCCGCGTGTCCGCCAAAGTCATGCAAACCGCGCTGGCGCTGCGTGATGTGGTGATGACCGTTGCCGATATGGTTGTGTATGTGTTGGTGTACTTCATCACTTCCGGCGTAATTCTGGCCTCCTTCGATGCCTGGCTTATCGTGCCGTTTATCTGCTGGATGATTGGATTTGCTATGATTATGCGTTTCCTGATTCCCAAGCTCGGCAGAACCGCTGCGCGTCAGGCCGATGCGCGCTCGCTGATGACCGGCCGCATTACCGACGCCTACTCCAATATCGCCACCGTCAAACTCTTCTCCCACGGCGCACGCGAGGCCGCTTATGCCAAGCAGTCGATGGAAGAATTTATGGTAACCGTCCATGCCCAAATGCGTTTGGCAACGCTGCTGCACACCTGCAGTTTTATCGTCAACAGTTCGCTGACCGTCGGCACGACCGCCTTGGGCATTTGGCTTTGGTATCACGGCCAAGTCGGCGTGGGCGCGGTCGCCACCGCCACGGCCATGGCATTGCGTGTGAACGGTTTGTCGCAATACATCATGTGGGAATCCGCCCGATTGTTTGAAAACATCGGTACCGTCAACGATGGCATGGCCACCCTGTCCAAACCCCACACCATCCTCGACAAGCCGCAAGCCCTGCCGCTGAAAGTTACCCGGGGCGAAATCAAGTTTGAACACGTCGATTTCTCCTACGAAGCCGGCAAACCGCTCCTCAACGGCTTTAACCTGAACATCAAACCCGGCGAAAAAGTCGGCTTGATCGGCCGCAGCGGCGCAGGCAAATCCACCATCGTCAACCTACTCCTGCGCTTTTACGAACCGCAAAGCGGCACGATTTCGATCGACGGCCAAAACGTGGACAGCGTGACCCAAGAAAGCCTGCGCGCCCAAATCGGTCTGGTAACGCAAGATACCTCGCTACTGCACCGCTCCGTGCGCGACAACATTATTTACGGCCGCCCTGATGCCACAGACGCCGAAATGATTTCTGCCGCCGAACGCGCTGAAGCCGCCGACTTCATCCCCAACCTTTCCGATGCCAAAGGCCGGCGCGGTTATGACGCACACGTCGGCGAACGCGGCGTGAAACTTTCCGGCGGTCAGCGCCAACGCATCGCCATCGCCCGCGTCATGCTTAAAGACGCGCCGATTCTGTTGCTTGACGAAGCCACCAGCGCGCTCGACTCCGAAGTCGAAGCCGCCATCCAAGAAAGCCTCGATAAAATGATGGAAGGCAAAACCGTGATTGCCATCGCCCACCGCCTCTCCACCATCGCCGCGATGGACCGCCTCATCGTCTTGGACAAAGGCCGCATCATCGAAGAAGGCAGCCACACCGAGTTGCTCGGGAAACAAGGCCTGTACGCCAAACTTTGGGCGCACCAAAGCGGCGGCTTCTTGAGTGAGCATGTCGAGTGGGAAAACAATTAAACGTTTTGAAAAAAGATAAAAGGCCGTCTGAAAAAACAATAATTTAGATCGTGCTTAATTTGATGTCATGAATTAAAATGGTTGGGTAGTTCAACGATAATCTACGCTAACTTTAGAAAGACAATATGAAACGATCTATCAAATATTTGAGTATGGCTGTACTTGCACTTACAACCAATGCATGGGCAGGAAGTGCAGAAGAAGAGTTGCTGAACGCATTTGTAAAATGTGATGCATCTATGTTTGATATCTTGAAAAACAAACAGGAGCCATTGAGCAAATATGCTCCGATTGAAAAAGTAGGCAAGACTGCACGTTTTCAGTTAGGTAGTGCCGATGAAGATGGGAAAAGACAGGTCATCTTCAATAAACCGATAATATTAAACGGCATACGTTTTGTTAGTTTCGATACAATATATTCGGAATTTCCATTTAATGAGACCGGTAAAAATCCTGTTTTTTATTTCTGGGGGTTTGAGGTCGAAGAAGCACGGGCTGCTGATTTGGTGGTCAAGTTCCCACAATGGGGGTTGAAACCGATGGGTAAAAACTTCGCAACGCCTTCACAAATTATTATTAACAGTAACCAGTCTGTACGCTGGCAACCTAATATGCAAGCAACGACTGGTTCGATACCGGCGAAAAATACAGTAGAAAAATTGCTGATCTTGGAAGAGAGTAATGGTAAAACTTCTCTCTACTGCACTATTCAGGGTTATCCGAACGACAAATTGATTCGTCGTGAACGACTTGATCTGATCGGAGGAAAGTAAAATGAAAAAGTTAGCTGTTTTTTTGATGACGATTTGTTTGCCAATCTCAGTATTTGCTGATAAGCCAAGATTTTTGCCAATGCTGGATGGTGCTCAGAGTCGTGTTTATGCAGATATGGAAAGTATCAAGAATCATCCTCACAACCCAAATTTGTTAGTATATGATGTGATAACTAATTTTGATGATACGAATAAAAATTTGGCAGGTACTTCCATGATAGAGAAGCACTATCTGGATTGTCTGAACAGGATTGATATTATGAATCCGGAGCCGGCAAAACTATACAGTCGTCATTTCGGGAAAGGGAAATTATTGCATGAGATCCCAATGGAATCTGAACGGTTTGAAATGAAAGAGATTTCGACGATGAGTATTCTATCTGCTACTGTGTGTAGTGTCGGCGGCCATGATTTTGGCGGTAATCCGAATGCTTTAGAAGATATGGGAAAAGCGTTGGATAAAATGGATAAGAAGAAAGATCGAAAAAGATAAATCTCAAGGCCGTCTGAAAACATTTTCAGACGGCCTTTATTAATGAATCAAAGGACAGGCGGGATAACCGCCCTTTGTTAGTTGAAGCCTTAGTTTTTTACAGCCCCAGCGACCAAGCATTTTGGTGTTCGGACAAATCTTCCAAGCGGTTTTCGTAATGGGCGAAGATTTCTTCGATGATTTCGTCTTCGTCGTCGATGACACGGATCAGGTTCAAGTCCTCTTCCAAAATCAGGTTTCTGCCCAGCAACTGCTCGCGTATCCAGTCCAACAGTCCCGCCCAAAATGCTTTGCCTACTAAGATAATCGGGCGGTCGGGCGTTTTGCCGGTTTGCACCAAAGTCAGGCTTTCAAACAATTCGTCCAATGTGCCGAAACCGCCGGGCATGACGACATACGCCACGGCGTGTTTGACGAACATGACTTTGCGCGGGAAGAAGTGTTGGAATTTAATCGACAAATCCTGATACGGATTGGCTTTTTGCTCGTGCGGCAACACGATATTTAGCCCCACCGCCGGACTTGCGCCTGCAAACGCGCCTTTGTTGGCCGCTTCCATAATGCCCGGCCCGCCGCCGGAAATGACGGAAAATCCGGCATCCGACAGTTTGCGTGCCAAGCGCAATGTGAATGCGTAGTCGGGATGGTTTTCGGGCGTGCGCGCGCTGCCGTAAATGCTGACGGCCGGCTGAATGGCGCGCAATTCTTCACCGGCTTCGACAAATTCGGAAATAATCTTCAATACATGATACGACTCGCGCGCCTGAATATCGCGGCGGGTTTCGTCGGGCAGCATGGGTTTGGGCAGTTTTTTGAGCAGGCTCACGGCTTTTCCTTCGTGTTTTTATGTGCAGTATTGTAACCCGAAAGGGGCGGGCCGTCTGAAAGTTGGATTTCGGCGGTAAGTGTGCCTGTCACATTTTCAAAAGCCCGTTACAATATCTGCTTTTATTCAACTGCTCCGCCATGCTCGATATTATCCACCGCGACAGCCGAACCATTGCCGTCAACAAACCTGCCGGAATGCTGGTACACCGAAGCTGGTTAGACAAACACGAAACCCGTTTTGCCGTGCAGACCCTGCGCGACCAAATCGGGCAGCACGTCTATCCCGTCCACCGTCTCGACCGCCCGACTTCCGGCGTCTTGCTGTTTGCCCTCGATACGGAAGCCGCACGGTTATTGACGCAGCAGTTTGAAAACAAAACCATCGAAAAAACTTATTGGGCGATTGTCCGCGGTCATCTGCCTTCAGACGGCCTGATTGATTACGCCCTCAAATATATGCCCGACAAAATCGCCGAAGCGCAGACCGAAGCCACATTGCAGGAAGCGCAAACCGCCTACCGCTGTCTGGCGCAAACCGAGTTGCCGTTCCAATCCGCCCTGCGTTACCCGACCTCGCGTTATTCGTGGGCCGAACTTACGCCGCACACCGGCCGCAAACACCAACTCCGCCGCCATATGAAACACATTTTCCACCCCATCGTCGGCGACACCAACTACGGCGATTTGCGCCAAAACCATGCCGTTGCCGAACATATCGGCACGCAACGCCTGATGTTGCACGCGCGAAGCCTTAGTTTTCAAAGCATAGAAGACGGCTGCCGGATAACCGTACAAGCGCCGATAGACAATGACTGGCGGCTTTGGTTGGAAAAATTCAAAACCGAGGCCGTCTGAAAACCCAAACTGCACATTTTCAGACGGCCCGGTCATGGAAAAAAACAGGCAAATCCCTTACAATACGCCCCTAAAATTTTGAAAGAACACAAGAATCATGGAAGCCGAAGTAATCAACCAGCTTAACAACACCCTAAACGACTTGGAGAAGCGCAGCGAAGACATCCGCGTCTATATGGACTATCAGGGCAAGAAAGACCGATTGGAAGAAGTCATCGGCCTCTCCGAAGACCCGGAACTCTGGAACGACCCCAAACGCGCCCAAGAAATCGGCAAAGAGCGCAAAATCCTTGAAGGCATTGTGGTAACCCTCGACAACATCGCTTCGGGCATCGAAGACAACCGCATGCTGATCGAAATGGCCGTCGAAGAAAACGACGAAGAAGGTTTCGCCACCGTGCAGGAAGATGTGGCCGGTTTGGAAAAACAAATGGCCGACCTCGAATTCAAACGAATGTTCAACCAGCCTGCCGACCCGAACAACTGCTTTATCGACATTACCGCAGGCGCGGGCGGTACCGAAGCCGAAGACTGGGCGGGCATGTTGTTCCGTATGTACAGTCGTTACGCCGAGCGCAAAGGTTTCAAAATCGAAATCCTTGAAGAAGACGACGGCGAAATCGCGGGCATCAACCGCGCCACCATCCGCGTGGAAGGCGAGTACGCCTACGGCCTGCTGCGCACCGAAACCGGCGTTCACCGCTTGGTGCGCTACTCGCCGTTTGACTCCAACAACAAACGCCATACGTCTTTTTCATCCGTGTTTGTTTACCCTGAAATCGACGATTCCATCGAAATCGAAATCAACCCGGCCGATTTGCGCATCGACACTTACCGCGCATCCGGTGCCGGCGGTCAGCACATTAACAAAACCGACTCCGCCGTGCGTATTACCCACGAGCCGACGGGAATTGTGGTGCAATGTCAAAACGACCGCTCGCAACACGCCAACAAAGCCGCCGCGATGGAAATGTTGAAATCCAAACTGTACGAATTGGAAATGCGCAAACGCAACGAAGAGAAGCAGGCATTGGAAGAAGGCAAGTCCGATGTGGGTTGGGGCAGCCAAATTCGTTCGTACGTCTTGGATTCCTCACGCATCAAAGACTTGCGTACAGGCTACGAAGTCGGCAACACCAAAGCCGTATTGGACGGCGACTTGGACGGCTTCATCGAAGCCAGCCTGAAACAAGGTGTGTAAACCGTAAGAGATAAACAGGCCGTCTGAAAGGTTTCAGACGGCCTGTTTGTTGTTGAATATGGCAGTAACTATATCCACTCCGATGATTTATATTTCCAGCGGGTAAAAGGTTTTATCTATTTGAATAAGCTAAAGTCTTATCAGTCTAAATGGAATGCCGAACGCCGTAAATATATCCGTTTTCGGCCGCATGAAAAATACAATATAGCAAATCTAAAAATTAATAGGTTTTTGAATATGTAGGGCATGACGGAGATGGTCGCGATATGCTTGTTATGTAGCTATTGGGTTCTTTTTAAATGCGAATATTAATCTTTCTGTAAGAATATGCTTTTTAATGTTTTGCAAATGCAAAGATTGACGGTAATATATGGCTTCCATAAAAATGATTGGTAGGTATAACAGGCCGTCTGAAGCCTGAGCCTGTCTAATATATAGGAGAACTCATAATGTCCGGTCAAAAGCCATCTTCTGCCGAGAAAACTTTCTTCGGCCATCCTTTGCAATTATCCACCCTATTCCACATTGAGCTGTGGGAACGCTTTTCCTTCTACGGTATGCAGGGCATCCTGCTGATTTATCTGTATTACGCCGCGAATCAAGGCGGTTTGGGTATGGATAAGGCTTTGGCCGGCGGCATTGTCGGCGCGTACGGTGGCAGCGTTTACCTGTCCACCATTCTCGGTGCATGGTTGGCCGACCGCATTTGGGGTGCGGAGCGTACCCTGTTTATCGCCGGTATCGTCGTGATGACCGGCCATATTTTATTGGCGATTGTGCCGGGCTTAATGGGATTGCTGTTGGGCTTGGTGTTTATCGCGCTGGGCAGCGGCGGCGTGAAATCGTCTGCCGGTTCGATGGTCGGCTCTTTGTATGAACGGGACGACCTGCGCGAATTACGCGATGCCGGTTTCTCCATTTTCTATATTTCCATCAATATCGGCGGTTTCTTAGGCCCTTTGTTGACCGGTATTTTGCAAGACAGAATGGGTTTCCATTACGGTTTCGGCGCAGCGGCCGTCGGTATGGCATTTGGCCTGCTGTGGTATTCGCGCGGCCGTAAAAACCTGCCGCATACTCCGGCTCCGAATCCGTTGCGTCCTGAAAAGATACAGACTGCAATAGCTGTCGGCGTGTTGCTGGTTTTGGTGTTGAGCAGCGTGATTGCTTCCGGCGCGCTCAATCTTGAGAACTTTTCACGCTGGCTTTTGGGCGTGGTCATTATCACCGTTATCGCTTATTTTGCACGCTTGCTGGGCAGCAGCCAAGTTGAGGCAGCCAATAAACGTTACATCATGGCCTATATTCCGCTGTTTTTGACTATTTGTATGTTCTGGGCGGTTTGGTTTCAGGTGTACACCGTTGCAACGGTTTATTTTGACGAAACGGTTGACCGTACTTTCTTCGGCTTTACCGTGCCTGTTTCATGGAAAGATTCGATACAGG
>ERZ1674171.70-NODE-71-length-16093-cov-6.539531_pt1 | contig 16093 bp, 15 predicted proteins | sample MGYA00581291_ERZ1674171 | MGnify/ENA primary metagenome ERZ1674171 (study PRJEB41354, sample SAMEA4873344) | human saliva metagenome | biome: human-associated habitat [ENVO:00009003]; feature: mouth environment [ENVO:08000002]; material: saliva material... | reverse complement strand
ATAATTGACATATATTAACTATTTAAAAGTTATCCGAAAGTGAAATTATATAATAACTTTCATTATCTTTGTTGCACCATTTTAAGTAGAAAGAAAATCAACTTTAAATACAAAACCAAACTTTAATATTTCCCAAAAATGATACAAACAGTAGTAAAAAGAGATGGCCGCATCGTGGGTTTTAATGAACAAAAGATCAGTGGAGCTATCAGAAAGGCAATGTTACACACTAATAACGGTGAGGATAGTAATCTTATTCAGCAGATAACCGACCGCATTTCGATGAGCGGTCACTCGCAAATGACTGTTGAAGAAATCCAAAACAAGGTTGAAAACGAATTGATGAAGAGCCGCAGAAAGGACGTGGCTCGAGCATATATCTCGTATAGAAACCTTCGTAATGTTGCCCGAAAAGCGAAGACAAGGGATATCTTCCTCGAAATAATCAACGTGAAATCGAATGATATTACACGTGAAAACGCTAATATGAACGCTGACACTCCTGCCGGAATGATGATGAAGTTCTCTAGCGAAACAACCAAACCATTCGTCGATGACTATCTTTTAAGCGAGGATGTGCGCGATGCTGTGGCGCATAACTACATTCATATTCACGATAAAGACTATTATCCCACTAAGTCACTCACCTGCTGCCAACATCCATTAGATAACATCTTGGAACATGGTTTCAGTGCTGGTCATGGCTCATCTCGCCCTGCTAAGCGCATAGAAACAGCGAGTGTCATTGCTTGTATCTCATTAGAAACAGCGCAAAACGAAATGCATGGCGGTCAAGCTATACCCGCTTTCGACTTCTATCTCGCTCCTTATGTAAGAATGAGTTACGTTGAAGAGGTGAAAAACTTAGAGACTTTGATGGGCGAAGACTGCTCGGATCTATACGAATCGGAGATTAACGACTACCTAAAACTGCCCCTCGATGGTCTAAAAGGCAAAGAACGCATCAAGCAACACGCTATCAATAAGACTGTAGCTCGTGTGCATCAAGCAATGGAAGCCTTTATACATAATATGAATACGATACACTCTCGTGGTGGAAACCAAGTGGTGTTCTCGTCTATCAACTATGGAACCGACACCTCTGCAGAGGGTAGATGCGTTATAAGAGAATTGCTTAAGAGCACTTATAGCGGTGTGGGTAACGGCGAAACTGCTATCTTCCCTATTCAAATATGGAAGAAGAAACGTGGCGTTAACTATCTTCCTCAAGACAAGAACTACGACTTATACGAGTTAGCTTGTAAGGTTACAGCACGTCGTTTCTTCCCTAATTTCCTCAACTTAGACGCTACTTTCAATCAAAGTGAGGACTGGAAGGCTGAAGATCCAAAGCGTTATGTTCACGAAGTGGCTACAATGGGCTGCCGAACTCGTGTATTCGAGAACCATTTCGGTCCTAAAACCTCAATAGGAAGAGGTAATATCTCTTTCACTACCATTAATATTGTGCGCCTTGCTATCGAATGTATGGAGATAAAAGACAAGGAAGAGCGCATCAATTCGTTCTTTGCTAAATTGGATAAGGTGTTGGATTTAACCGCAAAACAATTGGTAGAACGCTACAATTTCCAAAAGACTGCCTACGCAAAGCAGTTCCCTATGGTGATGAGAAGCTTGTGGTTAGGTGCTGATAAGCTGAAAGCAGACGACACTATCGAGTCGGTTATCAATCAAGGAACGCTCTCTATCGGCTTTATTGGATTGGCTGAGTGCCTCAAAGCCTTGTTAGGTAAGCACCATGGAGAAGATAATGAGGCGCAAGAACTGGGTTTAAAGATCGTAACTTACATGAGAGACCGCGCCAATGACTTCACTAAGATGTACCAACATAACTTTAGTGTGCTTGCAACTCCAGCGGAAGGACTATCGGGTAAGTTTACTTTGAAGGACCGAAAGGAGTTTGGTGAACTCGAAGGTATTACCGATAGAGACTATTACACCAATTCAAATCACGTGCCAGTGTACTACAAATGCAGTGCAAAACACAAAGCTGAAGTGGAAGCACCTTACCACGATTTGACCCGTGCAGGACACATTTTCTATGTGGAAATTGATGGTGATGCAACCCATAATCCACAAGTTATTATGAATGTTGTGGATATGATGGACCACTATAACATTGGTTATGGAAGCGTGAACCACAACCGAAACAGATGTATGACATGTGGATTTGAGAATGCCGACAACACTCTTGAGACCTGTCCTCATTGCGGTGGACATCATATCGACCGCCTTCAACGCATCACTGGTTATCTTGTTGGCACAACCGACCGTTGGAATAACGGTAAACTGGCAGAGCTAAACGATCGTGTACGCCACGATATTTAAGTCTCGACAGACCTCTCTTTCAAACAAACAACTATAATAGTAAATTGTAAGAATAACCACAAAAGACTGAAGGAGTAGCCCCAACTGCTCCTTCTTTTTTTGCTTTTGAAAAGGACAAACAGTCCTTTTAGACCCTCTAACCAGCCTATATACATGCTTTCTATATTGAACATACTCGAAGATACCACTGTAGATGGACCCGGATTTCGCACCTCTATCTATTGTGCAGGCTGTCCTCATGCTTGCATAGAGTGCCATAATCCCCAGTCATGGGACATCAACAACGGCACAATGATGAGCACTAACGACATCATGAAGATTGTTACTGCCGACCCTTTTGCCCATGTTACCTTCTCAGGAGGCGACCCTATGTATCAGGCAAAGGGCTTTACTGAATTGGCAAAGGCCATTAAACAGCAAACAAACAAGAACATTTGGTGCTACACAGGCTTTTTATTCGAGTCGCTTTTAAAGATGAAGGAGCAACGAGAACTATTGCAATGGATTGATGTTTTGGTTGATGGTCCGTTTATAAACAGCAAGAAAGACCTTTCATTATTGTTCCGAGGAAGTAGCAATCAACGCCTCATCGACGTGCAACAATCGCTCCAACAAAACAAAGTGGTGTTGTGGACGCCCAACATCGGCATTGAGTAAGTCTGCCCACTTCCTCCCCATTTTCACCCTTTCTCTACACTTTTTAATTCACACAAAAAAGGCTTTCCACCTTCATCTCTTTCTTCTTCCTTTTCAACATCAATGCTTTTGTCTTGCAAAGTCATTCTTTTTAGGCTCTAATTCCATTGCTATTACACCCTAAAAGCAATGCTATTGCCACGCTACCTTACAAAGACTCTAGCACAAAGGCATTGCAAGCTATTGTTTAAAAAAAACAAAAGAAGCAAGTTTACATTTTTATTCGTATATTTGCAATCAAAAAAGGACGACAATGAATAACAAATCACTTTGGAAAAACATTAGGGGATACTTCAATGCATTACCCGATAAAGAGGACGAAACAGAGTTTATTAAACAGATAAGCAGTGGAGTGACCTTCCACGGAGCGAACCTTTGGGTACTTATTTTCGCTGTTTTCATTGCTTCATTAGGCTTAAATGTCAATTCAACAGCAGTGATTATAGGCGCCATGCTCATCTCTCCTTTGATGGGACCAATCATCGGAATGGGTTTAGCAGTGGGCATAGACGACTTCGATTTGCTAAAACGCTCGGTGAAAAACTATCTTGTAGCCACAGTAATAAGCGTTATCACTGCAATGATATACTTTATTATTAGTCCGCTTAGCGAGGCTCAATCGGAGCTATTGGCACGCACCTCTCCCACCTTATACGACGTGCTCATCGCCATATTTGGTGGTGCAGCGGGTATTCTTGCCTTGTCTACTAAGGGCAAAGGCAATGTAATTCCAGGCGTTGCTATCGCTACTGCCTTGATGCCTCCATTGTGTACAGCTGGTTACGGACTTGCAGTTGGAGAGTTTTCGTTCTTCTTTGGGGCGTTTTATCTCTTCTTCATCAATACCGTCTTCATTGCGCTTTCTACCTTTATAGGCGTTAGAATGCTTCGTTTTCAACGTAGAACCTTTGCAGATGCAGCCGCTTTGCAACGCGTTAGAAAATATATCTTTGCCATTGTTGTTATCACAATGATTCCAGCAACATATATGACCACTCAAATTATTCGTGAAAGTATTCAAGACAACAACACTCAACAATTTGTTAAGAATGAGCTAACGTTGAAAGGAACATATATTATTTCGAACAAAAGAAACGACGAAAGCAAGACTATTCGTATTGTAGCGGTGGGCGAACCCATTGGAAAAGATACCATTAAAAAGGCTCAAGAAAAACTAAAGGAATATAGTCTTGAGGATTATAAACTGGTGATTATTCAAGGAAGTCAAGGTAATAATACTCTACTAAAGGAAGATTTGTCGGGCAACTCATTAGCCGACACCAAGGAACAGCTTATTACACAAAGCGAACAACTGAGCAACTTAGAAAAGCAACTGAAAAAATATTGGAGCTATGAGACATTAGGTAAGGAGCTTTCTAAAGAGATTAAGGCTATTTGTCCGCAAGTAAATACCATCAGTTTGTCGTTAGTATCTGAGGAAAGAACCGATACTTTGGCTACCAAAAACTATGTTTTGGCATTGGTTGGATATAAAAATGCGCTATCAACAGCAGAACAGCAACAGCTTCAACGCTGGCTAAAGACTCGTTCAAAGGCCGACAGCTTGCGCCTTGTCTTGCAACCTACCACAGGCAAGTAAAAGTATTTTTTGAAATAAAATCCCTGCTTTTAAAGGGGAAAGACATACAACAAAACCAAAAGGAGGTGCTTCATTGAGAGGCATCTCCTTTTTTATTGATATTCTTTTTTATCGACAAGGCGGAAGAAAAGATCGACAAGAGGAAACGAACAGATACAAAAAAAGCAGTCCACAAAAGATATATTGCGAACTGCTTTGTCTATATCAATGTTTCTTTTGACATGTTCTGTCCTCATTATTAGGCTTTTTAATGCAAAAAGAACATACAATGAGGTTCTGGCAATTAGTCTTTTATTTTATTATCTGATAACTATCTTTTTACCATTGATTATATAAATGCCCTTAGGTAAAGCATTTATTTCGTTAACATTGGCTTTACTTAAACGTTTTATTCCATCTATTGTGTAAACATCTACATTCTCTATTTTATTGTAAATGTCGTTTATATACCAGTAGTGGTACCCTCAATAAGGAAAAATTTGTTCCAGCCGTTTGCTTTTTTATAAGCGTCTATACTATTCTTTGGCACAAAAAGTTTACACTCTTTTGTGTTAATCCCTACAAAAACATTGTTAAAGCAATGTGGAGGTATCACTGCCTCACTTATAATCTGCTTTATTTTGTTACAATCCTTGAAAGCTTCCTCTCCAATTATCCTTGCACTATTTGAAATAATTATAGAAGTTAGAGAAGAACAATCAAGGAAAGCACTAGACTCAATTGTTGTTACACTATTTGGGATAATTATAGAAGTCAAAGAGGAGCATTGCTTAAAAGCACCAACCCCAATTGTTGTTACACTATTTGGGATGGTTACCGAAGTTAGAGAAGAACAAATCCAGAAAGCATAATCCCCAATTGTTGTTACACTATTTGGAATAATTACCGAAGTTAGAGAAGAACAATTCCAGAAAGCATAATCCCCAATTGTTGTTACACTATTTGGAATAATTACCAAAGTTAGAGAAGAACAACTACGGAAAGCTGCAACCTCAATTCTTCTTACACTATTGGGAATAGTTACGGACTTAAGAGAGCGACAATCATAGAAAGCAAAGTTCCCAATTGTTGTTACACTATTGCCAATGGTTACGGAAGTAAGAGAAGGGCAATCCCAGAAAGCATAATCCCCAATTGTTGTTACACCATCACCTATGATAATTTGTTTAACACTTTTGCCTGCGTCCCATGGGCTAGGCTTAGACCAATGCCAGTCTTGCATTTCTCCTGTTCCTGTAATGGTTAACACGCCTTCATCAGTGAGTTTCCATTTTAGATTAGCACCACAAGTTCCAGATTTCTCGGCATAAGCTGATAAACTTACGAGTAGGGTTATCAACAAAAGATAAAGTTGTTTCATATAAGTTCTTTAATTAAATGAATAGTATTTTTTGTTTATTGATTGCTTTTGATTTCTCAAACCTTTATAAATTCGCTCCTAACAAAAAAGCTTTTAATAGCGAGCAGATGCGCTATAAAAATATTTGCAAAGATAGATAAAAAGCATTATTAAATGTTCTTTTCTTGTAAAAGATGATATTTTTTAAATTAAAAGAGCGTTATTCTTTATAAATTGGTGAACAATAACATTTTAAGAATGGAGCATTTAAAAAGATGATAGCTGTTATAAATACCATTATTGCATCGCCATTTTATAGAAATCCATACCAAACGCACATAAAAAAAGCAGTTCGCAAGATAAGTTTTGCGAACTGCTTGTGGGCCATCTTGGGCTTGAACCAAGGACCTCCAGATTATGAGTCTGTTGCTCTAACCAACTGAGCTAAAAGCCCTAATAATATAATTCTACACAGAATTACACGTGCAAAGGTAGTATATTTTAAACAAACAACCAAATATCTGCCCGTAATTTTTAATCAAAAGAACCGCTTTTAGCGTTGTTTATCCGCCTTTGGGGGATCTTAGAAATCGAAAGAAAGCTGTTTTTCTTCGCCTAAAAGATTGAACGACATTCGATGAAATGGCGTTGTTCCATATTTTTTTATCGCCTCTCGGTGCGCAACGGTGGGATAACCTTTGTTCTTACTCCATTCGTATTGCGGATATTGGCTGTGGAGTTCTTCCATATACTCATCTCGATAAGTCTTCGCAAGAATACTTGCTGCGGCAATAGACAAATACTTTGAATCGCCTTTTACAATGGGCGTATAGGGTAAATTCTGATAAGGTGTGAAGCGGTTACCATCGATAATGAGGGCTTCGGGGCGCACTTTGAGCTGATCTATGGCTCTGTGCATGGCCAAAAAGCTCGCTTTAAGGATATTGATTTCGTCGATTTCTTCGGGCGAAACCACGCCTACTGCCCATGCAATGGCATCTTTTTCGATGTCCTTTCGCAATATCATTCTACGCTTTTCGGTGAGCTGTTTCGAGTCGTTTAGATAAGGATGCGAATAGTTTTGCGGTAGGATTACCGCCGCTGCATACACACTTCCAGCCAAACAACCACGTCCTGCCTCGTCGCAACCAGCCTCAATCAATCCATCATAATAATGTGATTGAAGCAAATAGATGGGTTTCTTTTCCTTAGAATCGCCTTTCTTCATCTCTTACCATTAGTTTATGCCAACGCTACTAAACTTGCTTTAAAACGCACTTTAGGCGCATTTTAGAACATTGCAGCCACTCTTTCGATGCCTTTAACCAACACATCGATCTCTTCTTTGGTGTTATACAAGCCAAAACTTGCACGAACGGTGCCTTGAATGCCTAAGCGTTGCATGAGCGGTTGAGCGCAATGATGACCTGTGCGCAATGCTATGCCAAGACGATCGAGCAGTGTTCCTAAATCGAAAGGATGAATGTCGCCCACTAAGAAGCTCACCACTGCATCTTTCTGACGAGGTGTTCCGATGAAACGGATATCTTTTATCGTTGACAATTGCTCCATTGCGTATTTTGTGAGCATTGCTTCGTGCTTTTGAATATTGTCCATTCCCAAGTCGAGCAGATAGTCTACAGCTGTGGCTAAGCCGTGAGTTGCAACGTAATCGGGTGTTCCTGCCTCGAACTTCAAAGGTGGTTTTTCGAACGTTACTTTATCGAACGAAACTGTTTCGATCATCTCTCCACCTCCTTGATAGGGTGGCATGCGGTCTAACCACTCTTCTTTTCCATACAAAACGCCTATTCCTGTGGGTCCATACATCTTGTGTCCGCTCAACGCAAAGAAGTCGCAATCCATGGCTTGCACATCTATTGCAAAGTGAGGAGCACTCTGTGCGCCATCAACTAACACAGGAACGCCTTGCGAATGGGCAAATTGTATGATTTCATCGATAGGATTAACTGTTCCGAGCACATTACTAACGTGGGCGATACTCACCAACTTGGTACGCTCGCTGAACAGCTTTTTAAAGGCTTCCATATCTAAATTGCCTTCGTCGTCGATAGGAGCTACCTTCAAAGCAATGCCCTTTCGTGCCATTTGCAACTGCCAAGGAACAATGTTTGAGTGGTGTTCCATCTCAGAAACAATCACCTCGTCGCCTGCATTCATAAAGCCTTCTACAAACGAAGAAGCTACAAGATTGATGCTTTCGGTGGTGCCTCGGGTGAAAATAATTTCGTTGGTAGACTTGGCATTGATAAACTTGCGCAATGTTTCTCGAGCACTTTCGTGTAATTCGGTAGCCTGTTGCGACAACCAATGCACGCCTCTATGAACATTGGAGTTGACATTTAAATACTCGTTGTTCATGGCTTCTATCACCGATAGAGGCTTTTGGGTGGTGGCTGCATTATCTAAATACACCAAAGGCTTATTGTAAATGGTTTTAGAAAGAATGGGGAAATCTTTTCTAACGTCCTCTATTTGATACATACCTAACTATAAATAAAAGGTGAATAAAATCTATTTTGCACCTGAATGGGCAAATAGAAAGAGAGAAAGAGTTTGTTAATGGCTTTTTGAGCACAGGGCTATTGCCATTTGAACAAACTCTTTATGGGTTATATCTACTTAGACACAAAGGTTACAATTACCGCAAGTTCCAAGCTCGCCTCTGAACCTTTTCTCTACAAGATGATGCAAACGCTCTCTTAAAGGCTCAAGCTTTATTTGATCTACCACTTCATTGATGAAGGCAAACTCTAACAAGAACTTAGCCTCTTTCTCGCTAATTCCTCGCTGACGCATATAGAATAGTGCTGCATCATTGAGCTGTCCTACGGTTGAACCATGTGCACATTTCACGTCGTCGGCATATATTTCTAACTCGGGTTGTGAATACATGCGAGCCTCTTTGGTGACACATATATTTTGGTTGCGCTCTTCTGATGATGTTTTTTGTGCATCTTTCTGAACCAACACACGGCCTGCAAAGGCTCCTGTGCTATGTCCGTCTAACACATACTTATACAATTCGTTGCTGGTGCAATGAGGAACTGCATGGTCGATGAGGGTGTTATTATCTACATGTTGTTGCTTATCGGCAATGACACAGCCATAAAGATTGCACTCTGCACCTTCTCCACTGAATCGAAGAGAGGTGGTGTTGCGAGTTACTCCGTTATGAAGTGTGATGACATGGTGTGTGAGTCGACTGTTAGATGCTTGGTCGAAATAAGCGTTACTTACACGTTTGTTGTTGTAACTGGTTTCTTCCATGCAATAAAGATCGAGTGATGCATTCTCGCCTACGTATGCTTCTATCACCTGTGTTGCAAGATAATGGCGATCGTTAGCGGTGTGATCGCAGAACAACATCTTGGCTTCGGCTCCTGGTTCTACAACAATCAAGACACGTCTATTGAGCATTAAGTCTACATCAGAGCGCATGATGTTGATCACTTGTATTGTTTTTTCTACCTTTGTGTTCTTTGGTACATAAACAACCAAGCCGTCTTGAGCAAGCATTGTGTTTAAAGCTGCAATGCCATCTTTATCGGTTGCGGCTAACTTAGCATAGTATTTCTCGATGAAATCGGGATTTTTTAGGGCATATTCCTTTAATGAATCAACTACAACTCCTTCGGGTAGCTTACCCTTTGGCAATGAGTTGACATCGAAGACGTCGTTCATTAAGAAATAAACAGAAGTGCTTAAATTGGGAACATCGCACGAGAATACCTCTTCTGGACGGAACGAAAAGGGCATACGATGAAGGTTTAAGCCATAATCGGGGGCAAAAATTGCCTGCATATCGGTATATTTATAACGCTCGTCCTTACGTTGCGGAATACCTAACTGCTTGAAATGTTGCAATGCTTCTGCTCGCTTTGCATTCATGGCAGGGGCACTATTCTGACAAAGCAGATTTTGTTCTGCCTCGAAAAGCTGAATATATTGCTCGCTGCTGTTTTGCTTTGCTGTTACAGAAGTTGATTGACTTTGTTGTAATGCCATATCAATTACTCCTCTCCTATTTCAGCTTTAATCCAATCGTAACCTCTTTCTTCAATCTGTTTAGCAAGCTCTGGTCCTGCTGTTTTCACGATACGACCTTTGTAGAGCACGTGAATAACGTCGGGTTTGATGATGTCGAGCAATCGATCATAGTGTGTAATGACAATCGTACTGGTTTCTGGTGTCTTCAACTTGTTCACACCTTCTGCCACAATACGCAAAGCATCAACGTCCAAACCTGAGTCGGTTTCGTCTAAGATGCGTAGAGTTGGCTCGAGCATTGCCATTTGGAAGATCTCGTTGCGCTTCTTTTCTCCACCGCTAAAGCCTTCGTTCACGCTTCGGTTAGAGAGCTTAGAGTCGAGCTCAACGATTGCTCTTTTCTCACGCATCAACTTCAAGAAGTCGGCAGCATTCAAAGGTTCTTTGCCTTGATACTTACGTTTTTCGTTGATAGCAGCACGCATGAAGTTGGTCATTGATACGCCTGGGATCTCTACTGGATATTGAAATGAAAGGAAGATACCTTCGTTTGCACGATCTTCGGGCTTCATTTCAAGAAGGTCTTTGCCATTATAGGTAGCAGAACCTTCGGTTACTTCGAACAAAGGATTGCCCACTAAAACGGCACTAAGGGTACTCTTTCCTGATCCATTAGGACCCATAATGGCGTGTGTTTCGCCATCTTTCACTGTGAGGTTGATGCCTCTTAATATTTCTTTTTCGCCTATATTGGCATGAAGATTCTTTACTTCTAACATATATTGTTGTTTTAGTATCTTATTTTTTCTTTTACTCTCTTATAATCTAATAGCCCAAACAATGTAAATAAGTCTACATCTTCGAAAGTGAATGGGAATGAAACTTTTAATGTTACGGCAATAGAGTGTCGATGCAAAGGTGCACTAAAGACCGTAGGGGGTACTGTCTTCTTTGCTTGAACGTTGGTTTGCACTTTTGAACTCAAGCCTAATCGATAGCCATATTCCAAACCTACCGAGATACTTTTTGTCATTGCGATGTCGGTTCCCACTACGGGTGATACGCTGAAACGAGGATATTGAATAATGCTATGTTGCGAATATCCTGGTAAATAGGCTCCTTCTGACTGAGAAACGAAATCTTCGGTTCTCTTTCTTCCTATGTTATAATAGGTGTCGAAACCCACATAAGGTCGGAAAACCTTTAACATTCCAATGGGATAGTAGCGACCTCCTAACATAATTTGTTTTAAAGGCTCGCTGACATAGCTATCTTGTATCTGAAAACTCTCGTTCTCTATTCCTCCTTTGATAGAAAAGTTAGTAGATGGAATGTAATATTCTCCACGTAACTTAAAGGACATTCCCTTTACATAACCACTGAAGTTATGATTGGTCCAAACGTCTTTCGTGCCATTATCTGCCTGTAATCGAGGTGCGAAAAGAATTCCTCCACCGACCTCTACCGAGAAATTGTAGGGGTTATTGTAATCTTCTGCCGAAGCAATTGAACTGCTGAACAGCATGAAGAAGAAAGCGATGAGACGAGAAAGACGTGCTGACATAATCTTACTGAATGTTCTTTTTATCTGTTTATCCTACTGTTCCTTCTAATGATACCGACAAGAGTTTCTGAGCCTCAACAGCAAATTCCATTGGAAGTTTATTTAAAACTTCTTTCGCATAGCCGTTAACTATCAAGCCAATAGCCTGCTCTGTGGGGATTCCTCGTTGATTACAATAAAGCAATTGGTCTTCTCCAATCTTACTTGTTGTTGCTTCGTGCTCAATAACTGCAGAGTCGTTATGAATGTCCATATATGGGAATGTGTGCGCTCCACACTTGTCTCCGAGCAATAAACTATCGCAAGAGCTATAGTTGCGGGCGTTATCTGCATTGGGAGTAGCACGCACTAAGCCTCGATAAGAGTTTTGGCTGTGTCCTGCACTGATTCCTTTTGAGATGATAGTACTCTTGGTGTTCTTACCCATGTGTATCATCTTGGTACCCGTATCGGCTTGTTGATAGTTGTTAGTAACTGCCACACTGTAGAACTCTGCTTGTGAGTTGTCGCCTCGAAGTATGCAAGATGGATACTTCCAAGTGATGGCACTACCTGTTTCTACTTGTGTCCAAGAGAGCTTAGAGTTTACTCCTCGAAGGTCACCACGTTTGGTTACGAGGTTAAACACACCACCTTTACCATTCTCATCGCCTGGATACCAGTTCTGAACGGTTGAATATTTCACCTCTGCATTGTCTTTAATAATAATCTCAACAATAGCTGCATGAAGCTGATTTTCATCTCGCATAGGTGCTGTACAGCCTTCCAAATAACTTACATAGCTATCGTCTTCTGCCACAATGAGGGTTCTTTCGAACTGTCCTGTGTTGCGGGCATTGATTCTAAAGTAGCTACTTAGCTCCATAGGACAGCGCACTCCTTTGGGTATATACACAAAAGATCCATCACTAAAGACTGCACTGTTCAACGCTGCAAAGAAGTTATCACGATAAGGAACTACTGTTCCGAGATATTCTTTGATGAGCTCTGGGTGCTCTTGAACAGCCTCTCCTATAGACGAAAAGATGACTCCTTTCTCTGCAAGCTTCTCTTTGAAGGTTGTTTTAACAGAGACTGAGTCCATAATTGCATCTACAGCAACTCCACTAAGTACAAGCCTTTCTTCTAAAGGAATACCTAGTTTGTCGAATGTTTTCTCTAGTTCTGGGTCTATTTTACCATCTCCTGCAGGCTTTTTCGCCATTGGATCGGCATAATATGATATGGCTTGATAATCGATCTCTGGTAAATCAAGATGCGCCCACGTTGGTTGCTTCATTGTTTTCCAGTGCTCGAAAGCCTTAAGACGAAATTCCAAGAGCCATTCGGGTTCGTTTTTCTTTTGCGAAATCAAACGAACGACCTCTTCGTTTAAGCCCTTTGGAATGATATCTGTGTGTACATCAGTAGTAAAGCCGAACTCATATTTGCGCTCGGCGACACTCCTAACGTATTCATTTTTCTGTTTTTCTTGTCCTTCCATACAATTATATATTGTGTTATCCGTTAGAGGGACGACCCGAAGATCGCCCCCTTTCTTTTTCTATAACAAATTGCATACCACAATACTATATGGTAACAAATGTTACTATAAGGTTTGTTGTACCTCTATTTCCATGAATGTTTCAAGAACATCACCTACCTGAATGTCGTTAAAGTTGGTTAGACTTATACCACATTCGAAGTTTGCTGCAACGTCTTTCACATCATCTTTATATCGTTTTAGCGCATTGATTGGAGCAGTGTGGATAACGATTCCGTCACGAACAACACGTGCTTTGTCGGTGCGATGCACTTTTCCTTCGGTAACAAGAGCACCTGCAACGGTTCCAACCTTAGATATCTTGTAAACCTCACGCACTTCAACTTGTCCTGTAACGACTTCTTTCTTCACCTTATCCAACATACCTTCCATCGCCTTCTTCACATCGTCGATAGCGTCATAGATAACTGAATAAGTGTTGATTTCAACGCCTGCGTTCTCTGCTTGACGACGTGCTGCTGCTGAAGGACGCACTTGGAATCCAACAATAATAGCGTCACTAGCGTCTGCAAGAGTCACATCGCTCTCTGAAATCTGTCCTACTGCCTTGTAGATTACGTTTACCTTAATCTTTTCGGTAGACATCTTCAAGAACGAATCGCTCAATGCTTCAACAGAACCGTCGGTATCTCCCTTCACAAGAATATTCAATTCCTTGAATGATCCCAATGCGATACGGTGAGAGATGTCGCTCAAGGTCAAACGTTTTTGTGTACGCAAGCCTTGTTCACGTTGTAGTTGTTCACGCTTATTAGCAATATCTCGAACCTCTTGTTCAGTCTCTAACACATGGAATGAGTCACCAGCGGTAGGCGCTCCGTTAAGTCCTAGGATGATTGCAGGCTCTGATGGACCAGCAGATTGTATGCGTTGGTTACGCTCATTGAACATAGCTTTGATACGACCCCAGTGTGTTCCAGCGATAATGTTGTCGCCCACTTTAAGTGTACCGTTGCTAACTAAGACGGTAGAAACATATCCACGTCCTTTATCTAATGATGATTCAATGATTGAACCTGTTGCTCTTCTGTTTGGATTAGCCTTTAGATCAAGCATTTCTGCTTCCAAAAGAACTTTCTCTAACAATTCTCCGACACCGATTCCCTTCTTCGCACTGATCTCTTGTGATTGGTATTTACCACCCCATTCCTCTACTAATAGATTCATTTGAGATAGGTCTTCACGAATCTTGTCAGGGTTTGCTCCTGGCTTATCGATTTTATTCAAAGCGAATACCATTGGAACGTTTGCTGCTTGAGCGTGTGCAATAGCCTCTTTTGTTGTAGGCATCACAGAGTCATCGGCTGAGATAATAATAATTGCGATGTCGGTTACCTGTGCTCCACGTGCACGCATCGCTGTAAATGCTTCGTGACCTGGAGTATCAAGGAATGTGATACGACGTCCATCTTCTAGCTGAACGTTGTACGCTCCGATATGTTGTGTGATTCCACCAGCCTCACCTGCGATGACATTGGTGTTGCGAATATAGTCGAGAAGACTTGTTTTACCATGGTCAACGTGACCCATTACGGTTACAATTGGCGAACGTGGAACAAGATCGTTTTCATCATCTTCCTCCTCACTTACAGCCTCTTGCACTTCTGCACTCACGTATTCTGTTTTGAATCCACATTCTTCTGCAACAAGATTAATGGTCTCTGCGTCTAGACGTTGGTTGATAGAAACCATGATTCCGACGCTCATCAATGTTCCAATTACTTTGTTAACAGAAACGTCCATCATTGTTGCAAGCTCGCTAACAGTTACGAATTCTGTTAGTTTTAGTGTCTTGCTGTCTTTACGTTCGGCATTTGCTTCAGCGTTCATCTTCTCTTGAACGGCCTCACGTTTCTCCTTTCTATACTTCGCACCCTTCTTGTTTTGGTTCTGCTTGTTGGTTAGTCGAGCCAAGGTTTCTTTCACTTGTCTTGCTACATCCTCATCATTTACCTCAACAGGTTTAACGGGTTTGTTTTTCTTTTTCTTGTTTTTGTTGCCTGCGTTGTTATTAGGTGTGTTGTTATTGTTGCGATTGCGGTTTGCATTTTGACTCACCTCTGCATTGATATCAACACGTTCCTTATTAATACGCACACGTTTTTTGCGCTCTCCTGCTTGTTGTTGAGCCTTTTCTTCACGCTCTTTCTTGCGCTCTTCCTTTGTTTTCTTCTTAGGACGAGTGCTTTGATTGAGTGTTGCAAGATCGATTTTGCCTAATACATTCGGACCATTAAGTATTTTCTTCTCACTATTGAGCTGGAAAATATCATCTTTTTTGTCTTCTGTTTCCACTTTCTTATCTTCTTCTTTTGCTTTTGGCTCTTCAGAGATCACCGCCTTTGGAGCTTCTGTAGCTGGCTTTTTAGGTCCAGCTTCTACAGCAGCAACAGGAGCCTTAGCCTCTTTATGAGTCTTGTGCGACTCTTTGCTATGTTCCTTTGCGTGCGCCTTTGCTTCAGACTTTGGTTTTACCTCTTTCACAACAGCAGGTCGTTTTTCTTGGCTTTCGGCAGTAGCCTTAGAGTTACTATCAGTCTTTTCAGTTTGAGCTACAGACTTCTTAGATGATGTTTTCTTTTCAACGCCATCAAGATCGATTTTACCTAATGGTGTAAACTTTTGTTGGTTGGTTGATTGCAACAAGTCTTCACCACGGGTGTCCTCGCTTACTGCAGCACGTTTCTTTTCTTTTTGTTTCTTTGGGAAGATCTTTTCCGCTTGACTTTTCACATCAGCTTCGTGCTTAAAGGCTTCTACCAATGCATTATATTGTGCATCGTTTAATTTAAAGTTGGCGTTATCCTTAGGCACTTCTCCCAAGTCTTTTCGTTTTTCTAGGAATTCAACTGCCGTTTGCATTCCTATATTTAATTCACGTATTGCTTTGTTTAATCTGATGCTCATTCTTTTCTTAAAACTCTATTTTAATTTTCTTTTTGTAATATATCAAGGAAATTGCAGTTCCTCATCTGTTTTAGTGAGTTTGAA
>ERZ1674171.67-NODE-68-length-16503-cov-27.978538_pt1 | contig 16503 bp, 14 predicted proteins | sample MGYA00581291_ERZ1674171 | MGnify/ENA primary metagenome ERZ1674171 (study PRJEB41354, sample SAMEA4873344) | human saliva metagenome | biome: human-associated habitat [ENVO:00009003]; feature: mouth environment [ENVO:08000002]; material: saliva material... | reverse complement strand
AAATGTGGAAAATCGCCCAAGCCAAACCGGCAATCAGGTGGAACACAAATAAAATCGGATCCAAAGTTTCGACACTGCCGGTTGACGCCCATGCACCGCCCAACAGAGCGATCAACAGGAACACCAGCTCGCCGGCATACATATTACCAAACAACCGCATACCATGGGATACGGTTTTGGACAAAAACTCTACCAAGTTCAGCAGGAAGTTGGCCGGAGCAAGCCACGGACCGAAAGGTGCGCAGAACAACTCGTGAATCCAACCACCAAGGCCTTTGATTTTGACATTGTAGTAAATACAGATCAGCAATACGCCAATCGCCAGAGCCAAAGTCGTATTCAAGTCAGCTGTCGGCACGACGCGCAACAGGGCATGATGATTACCAGTAATGCCTTGCCATGCCATCGGCAGCAAATCAACCGGCAGCATATCCATGGCGTTCATCAAGAGAATCCAGACAAACAAGGTCAGACCCAACGGGGCAACAGCTTTACGCGATTGTTCGTTATGGATAATGCTTTTACACATGTCATCCACGAATTCGAACAGAATTTCAACAGCCGCTTGGAAACGACCGGGAACACCGGCCGTCGCTTTTTTAGCGCCGCGCCACAAAAGGAAGCTGCCGATTACGCCCAACAGAACAGCAAAAAAGATTGCATCAAGGTTAATGAACGAAAAATCAGCAATGTTTTTCAGTCCTTGACCCTGAGTAACATCCGACATACTGGTCAAGCTTTGCAAGTGGTGCTTGATGTAGTCGGCAGCGGTCATAGTTTCACCTGCCATAGTGTTTTACTCTCAACAATACTAAAAAAACCAAATGACTGACGCCAAGAAACGCCAATAAAAATGGGTAAAATACCAGTGATCGATGCCATATCGCAAAAACGACCAACATAGATACCAGCGACAGCACTACTTTTAAAACCTCTCCGCCGACAAACATCGAGCTTTGCAACTCGGGATTTCGTCGGGAAAACTTTAAAAGTAAAACTGCAACAAGGGTAGGCACAATGTACGAAAATCCTCCCGCCAAAGCAGAGAGGAAGCCGGACAATCCGGAAAATAATGCACAAACAACTGAAATTATTAATAATACAATCACTTGCAATGGGACTATCTGATTCATTGTACTTTGTACCCCAAAAAGCAAGGCAGGCTAATATAATCAAGAAGTTTGTTAACGTCAAGCAATATGTTAATCTTTGTGAACCTTTCACAAATAAATGATTAACACATATAAAACAAATCTTTGCTGGAACGGAGTTTAACACAAATTACATGTTGTTACATAGATTTTACAGAAGATTTTGATTTGTATTGTAAACATTTATACGCTCTACGCTTTTTCAAAAATTGAGGCCGTCTGAAAAGCTTTTTTCAGACGGCCCGTTCTATTTATGAAGCCGTTAGAACGCTTGATTGATGCCCAACTGCTTCAGCAAATATTCGAATGTTTCCGGCGTATCAAAATGCAGCACGATTTTGCCTTTTTTCTGATTGCTGGTTTTGACTTCGGCATTAACGCCCAAATGCTCGGTCAATGCATCATTGATGCGGCGGATATCCGGGCTGATGGTTTTGGCTGCTTCGGGCTTGGCTTTTTGATGCGCCAATTGGCTGCGGCGTTCTACTTCGCGCACCGACCAGCCGTTTTTGACGGCTTTTTGCGCCAATTCCAATTGGTCAACTACATGCAAGGTCAGCAACGCACGGGCATGACCCATTTCCAGACGGCGTTGGTAAAGCATTTCTTGAACCGGCTCAGGCAGGCTCAACAGGCGCAGGCTGTTGGAAATGGCGCTGCGGCTTTTACCGACGGCTTTTGCGATGGTTTCGTGGGTCAGGCCGAATTCGTCGGCGAGGCGTTTCAAACCTTGTGCCTCTTCAATCGGATTGAGGTTTTCACGTTGCAGGTTTTCAATCAAACCCATGGCCAACGCGGTTTCATCGCTGATGGTTTTGATGACGACAGGAATTTCGGTCAAACCGGCCAACTGGGAAGCGCGCCAACGGCGTTCGCCGGCAATCAATTCATATTGAGACAGACCACGTTCGCGTACGATAACCGGCTGGATAATGCCTTGCGCTTTAATGGAGTCAGCCAACTCCTGCAAGGCTTCGTCATCCATTTGCACACGTGCCTGATAGCGGCCGGGCTGAATATCGGCGATGGCAACCGTTGTCAGGCGGTCGCTACTGCTGCTGTCCACCGCATTGGATATTAGCGAATCCAAACCGCGTCCCAATCCACCTTTTGCTTTTGCCATATTGTTTTCCCTTTCAGACGGCCTCAATGTTGAAATGACGTATTCTATCGGATATTGCCGCTTTACGACAATTTGAATCACGATGATTTGACTATTGCCATTTATTTACGGAGCGAAACCGCAAACACGCCCCTTAAAGCGTTACTCAAGCGGATTTCTTCCGCATTTTCCAACATAGAACGCGTGATGCTGGTTTCTTTGATTGTATCCGCACCTAAAAGCTGAGGCTGCTTCAATACCGCTTGGCGCATTACCCCGTTCAAAATATCCAAATCCAAAGACGGCGTAAGCCATTGTCCCTGATATTTGATAAACACATTGCTTCTTCCGCCCTCCAACAACAGGCCGTCTGAATTGAAAAACAAGCTGTCAAATGCGCCCTGCCCTTCTGCCGTTTTCCACGCTTGGTCAAACATTTCACGGCGCATGGTTTTGAAACGGCGCAGATAATCGCGTTGGCTTAATGTGTGCTCACTCAAGATGACGTATTGTTGTTCACTCAATTCTGAAACAGCCGCATGGCTCAATGCAAGGCCGTCTGAAAACAAGGCGGCTTTGACTCTAAACAACCCATTTGGCAACGCATCTATATAATGTTGGATTTGCTCTATTGCATTTTGAGGCCAAGGCAGGTTGAGCGCTTGCGCCGAGCTGTTCAGACGGCCCAAATGCAAATCAAGCAAACGGCATTGTTTGTCTTCCACGCGCATGGTTTCAAAAATACCGAAATCAGGCCGCAAGTCATTGAGAAAACGCGCCTTCCAACCGCACTCGCGATATTCGGCTTCAGGATCGCTATCAATCACAATCCCCGAACCTACACCATAAACACCTTGATAAAGGCCGTCTGAAACCGGCTTCAGAGATAAAGTGCGGATCACGACATTGAACACACCTTCAAACCCCAAACCCGTATCACACGGATGCAAAAAGCCGATGCTGCCTGTGTACAAACCGCGCGGTTCGGATTCAAGGGACTCAATAATCTGCATACTCATGCGTTTGGGGGCGCCGGTGATACTGCCGCACGGGAAGGCTGCACGGAGAATATCGGCAACCGAAACATCAGCCAGCGCCTGCGCCTCAATGGCACTGGTCATCTGCCAAACGCTGCCGAAACGGGAAACTTTAAATGGTTCAGGCACGCGTACTTTGCCTGTTTGCGCGATTTTGCCGAGGTCGTTGCGCAACAAATCGACAATCATCACATTTTCGGCGCGGTTTTTCGGGTCGTTTTGCAATTCAACGGCGCGGCGTTCATCTTGTCCGTCAAGAAGAATCGGCGCAGTGCCCTTCATCGGCTCGGTTGTAATCAGGCCGTCTGAATCGATTTTGAGGAAAAGTTCGGGAGAAAAACACAAAGTCCACGCTTCCTGCCCTGCCCCGTCGGGCAGACAAGACAAAACGGCATACGGCACAGGCTGGCGCAAGCGGCGGTAAAGCTGGATCGGATTGCCGTAAGTTTGCAGGTGCAGGCGTGCGGTGTAATTGATTTGATAGGTATCGCCGCGGCGGATGGCTTCGTGGATTTGACGGATATGCTCGAGATAATCGGCTTCGGATACGGAGAATTGGGGAGTAGAGATGCCTGCCTCAAGGCCGTCTGAATGATTGGCCAGCCAGTTTTCGGCATCGATTTTGGAATAATCGGCAAACCAGTGCAAACGCAGACTGCCATTGCGGCCAGACGGAATATCCATCAGCGGCAACCCGAATTCGTAGTCTGCAAACAACACTGCATGCAAACCCTTTTTCCAGCCGGCTTGCAAAATACTTGTTAACGAATCCAGTTCGTTATGATAAAACCGATGGCTTTCTACATGATTTTGATAGAGTTTTGCTCGGCCGCTCACGGCATCGTCAAACAGGGCGAAATAAGGCATGATTGCTGTACAAATAGGCTGATTATACGCTGCTTTTACATAAGTTAGCAGACAAATTCAAAAAAAGCACTCAAATGTAATTTTATGTAGTCGAACGAGGCATAAAAGGGTAGAATCAAACCATACCACACTATATCATTTAAAACTTAATCGATAAGGAGACTTTATGGCAGACCACCAACTAGAACCATTCGAGAATGTTGAACTGGGCGAGAAACAAGACCAGCTGCAAGTATTCGAAAAGGCTGTTTTGGAACACGAAGGACGCGGCACTGACGAAGATTCCAGCAGCGCACCGCTTCCTGCCAACTACCCGTACAAACAACGTATGCGCCGTTCTGTTTACGAAAAAGAAAAACAGAAGCTGCAAATCGAATTATTGAAAGTACAAAGCTGGGTTAAAGATTCCGGTCAGCGTATCGTCAGCCTGTTTGAAGGCCGCGACGCAGCCGGTAAAGGCGGTACCATCAAACGCTTTATGGAACATTTGAACCCGCGCGGTGCACGCGTTGTCGCACTGGAAAAACCGACCACGACCGAACGCGGCCAATGGTATTTCCAACGCTACATCCAAAACCTGCCGACCGCGGGCGAAATGGTATTCTTCGACCGCTCATGGTACAACCGTGCCGGCGTAGAACGCGTTATGGGCTTCTGCGAACCTAACGAATACCTGCTCTTCATGCGTCAAACCCCTGAATTGGAACGCATGCTGGTTGCCAGCGGCATCCACCTGTTTAAATTCTGGTTCTCCGTATCCCGTGAAGAACAACTCCGCCGCTTCATCTCCCGTCGTGACGACCCCCTGAAACACTGGAAACTGTCCCCCGTGGACATCCAGTCGCTCGACCGCTGGGACGACTACACCGAAGCCAAAAACGCCATGTTCTTCCACACCCACACCGGCGACGCGCCTTGGGTCATCATCCGCTCCGACGACAAAAAACGCGCACGTTTGAACTGTATCCGCTACTTCCTGCACCAGCTGGACTATCCGGGCAAAGACGTGAAAGCCATCGGCAAAGTGGACGAGAAAATCGTTTTGGTTCCTGATACACGTTACAAAGACAAAACTGTCGAGCTCGGACACGATTAATTTGTAACATTACCAAAGGCCGTCTGAAATTTCATCTTTCAGACGGCCTTTTCTTAATCCTCGCGATTCCAGTACGTTTTTTGCGCGAATACCAATTTATTGTCAGTGAATTTCACACTGTCCAAATTCAATGCCCAAACATCACTTTTCATCACCCTGGCGGCAGGATGCGCTTTGCAAAATAAAGACTGCGCCGCTTTCAAATCCGCTTCATCTTCAATCAAAGCGGCAGTCGCCGCAAACTGAACACCGCTGATTTTCGTGATACTGTCGGGCTGACCGGCAATGGTGCCGGCTACTTTGGCAGAACGGCTCATCAGTCCGCCATGCTTTGTTTTCAAAGAAGTCAGCACAATCAGGCGGGCATTGGCTTCATCAAACACATAAAAACAACAAGCCGCCCAAACTTCGCCATCTGCCGCCGCAGCAATACTGACGACATGATGATTACTCAAAAATTTAACAATATTGGCAGGAATCGCTTGCATAATTTTTATCCTCTTTCTCAGTGTATTAAATTTATTTTCAGGCCGTCTGAAACATCAGCCCTGCCAGCGCGGCACATTGTTTTGAATGATACCGAACAAGTCCAAAGCATGAGAGACGCTGTGTGTAATCATATCTTCGATGGATTCGGGCTTCTGATACAGAGCCGGAACGGGAGGAAACACAATACCGCCCATCTCTGTTACACGGCGCATATTGTCGATGTGTGCCAAGTTTAACGGCGCTTCACGCACCATCAACACCAGCTTGCGCCGCTCTTTCAATGTTACATCCGCCGCACGGCTGAGCAAATTATCGGCAAACCCGTGAGCAACCGAAGCCAAAGTTTTCATTGAACACGGCGCAATCAACATTCCGTCCGTCAAAAACGAACCGCTGGCAATACTTGCCCCGACATTACGGACAGAATGCACGACATCCGCCAAAGCATAAACGTCTTCTTTGGTGTAATCCGTTTCCAAAGCACGGGTCATCTCCGCCCCTTGCGAAACCACCAAATGCGTTTCTACCTGATGCTCACGCAAAAGCTGCAAAGCCTTCACGCCATACTGAAAACCGCTGGCACCGCTGATGCCGACAACCAAACGCTTCATTGTATTTCCCTGTCTCGGCCTAAAAATAAAGAAAAGGCAGATTCTCAAGACGAAAAAATAACCGCTAAAAAGCGGTTAGATTTTCTAATGTGGTGCCGACAGCGAGATTTGAACTCGCACAGCCTACGGCCACTACCCCCTCAAGATAGCGTGTCTACCAATTCCACCATGTCGGCATAAATCAAATTGTCTTACTGCTGCTGAGGATTCGGAGCAACAGGAGTTGTATTGTTTTGTGCAGGCGTTGCAGGCTTAGGAGCCTGTTGGGTCTGCTTCACATCGCTGAAGTCTAAACCGTGCTTATTGGAGTGGGTGTGAATATACACCATTGCCATGCAGGTCGCAAAGAAAAATGTTGCAGCAACGGCAGTCGAGCGGCTGAGGAAGTTGGCATTACCGGCAGAACCGAATACGCCTTGCGCGCTACCGCTGCCGGAACCGAATGTTGCGCCGGCATCCGCACCTTTACCGTGTTGCAGCAATACTAACACGATTACGAATAGAGCGGAAATAATATTAATAATCCAGATAAGGGTTTTAAAGGCTTCCATATGTTTTCTACGAGGCTTGTGCTGCGTTGATGATGGCGGTAAAGGAGTCATATGATAATGACGCGCCACCAACCAATGCGCCGTCTACATGAGGTACTGCGAAGATGTCGGCTGCGTTATCCGCTTTCACACTTCCGCCGTAAAGAACGCGGATTTTAACATCGCTTCCGCACAAAGACAAGATTTCTTTGTAGATAAATGCGTGCATGTCGGCGATTTGTTCGACGGTGGCGACTTTGCCTGTACCGATCGCCCAAACCGGCTCGTAGGCAACGGCGATGTTTTTGGTGTTCAAACCTTGCAGGATGGAAAGCTGGTGGGCAATGACTTCGTGTTCTTTGCCGGCTTCGCGCTCTTCCAGGCTTTCGCCGACGCATAACAATGGAATCAGGCCGACGTTGAGGACGTTTTCCATTTTGCGGCGTTGGATTTCGTTTTTCTCGCCGAAATAAAGGCTGCGCTCGGAGTGGCCGATGAGGACGATGTCTGTACCGATGTCGGCAAGCATTTCGGCGGACACTTCGCCGGTGTACGCGCCGTTATTCGGAAAACGGCTCACGTCTTGCGCGCAGGTCAAGATGCGGTTGTTCAAAACGATTTGCATGGCGTTGTGCAGTTGCAACAGATAAACGGTCGGGGCGGCCAGGCCGATTAACACGCGTTCTGCGGTTGGCATGACACGGAAGCGGTGCATAAGCGCATTGTTGTTTTGGAGTCGGCCGTTCATTTTCCAGTTGCCGATAACCCATTTTTGGTCCCACATTCCGATTTGGTGATACATCTTTATTGCTCCGTGTGTTGGTTGTTGCTTGTTGTAGCGTCGTGTAATGTGAAAGTTTAGTGGATATATGTGCGCTTGGCAATTATTAACGGGCCTCCGGGGCCGTCTGAAAGATGGCACACTCTCCGACAAGGATTTATAATGTATGCTTCGATAAAATTAAGAATTGAACGGAGCACAAATATGGACTTTGAAAAAGCGCGTTTCAATATGGTTGAACAGCAGATTCGTCCGTGGGATGTCTTGGACTTCGACATTTTGGATGCTTTGGAGGAGATCGAGCGCGAACATTTTGTCGGCGAGGCTTTTCAAGGTTTGGCCTATGCGGATATGGAGCTGCCGCTGGCCAATGGTCATAAGATGTTGGAACCCAAAGTCGTTGCCCGCCTGGCTCAAGGTTTGAAATTGAAAAAAGACGAAACCGTCTTAGAAATCGGTACAGGCTCAGGCTATGCAACCGCCCTGCTGTCCAAACTGGCCGGCAACGTCGTGACCGACGACATCGATGTCGAGCAGCAGCAACGCGCCAAAAAAGTTTTGGACGAATTGGGCTTTACCAACGTCAATTATGTGCAAAACAACGGCCTGACCGAAGCATCGCAAGGCGCGCCTTTCGATGCGATTTATGTGGGCGGCGCAGTAGACAGCGTACCTGAAATTCTGAAAGAGCAACTGAAAGACGGCGGCCGTATGGTGGTCATCATCGGCCGCAAACCGGTACAACACGCGCTTTTGCTGACGCGTAACGGCAATGAGTTTTCCGAAAAGGTATTGTTCGACACCGTCGTAGCACACTTGGAAGACAAATCGGCCAATCCGTTTGGCGATTTCGATTTTTAAACAACAGGCCGTCTGAAAATTCAGACGGCCTCATGCTTTTACCCAACCCTATGACCGACATCATCCAACTCTCGCCCACCGAATTGAAACAATGGCAGGACGAAGGCCGCGCATTTCATCTGCTCGACGTCCGCACCGATGAAGAACACTCCATCTGCACCCTACCCGCCGCCATTCATATCCCGATGAACCTCATCCCCCTGCGCCAAAACGAGCTGCCCGACGACGATTTGCCCATCGTCATTTACTGCCACCACGGCATCCGCAGCCTGCACACGGCAATGTATTTAGAAGACGCCGGATTTGAAAACCTCTACAACCTGCAAGGCGGTATTGATGCTTGGGCAATGCAGGTGGACAACAAAATGATGCGGTATTGAATCGGTTTTATCAATAAAAGGCCGTCTGAAACTGGATTTCAGACGGCCTTTGCGATTATTTCACAAACCGTGCATCTGCCATAAACGGCCGTGTAGCGGCTGGTTTGGCGGAATAGAAGCGGGAGAACGTGCTGTCGATTTTAGTCTGTATCGGCTTACCGTCCAATATTGCCGATGCTTCCAATTTCACGCCACCCCCACTGGTTTCGCCCAATTTCATATTTGGCAACGTCAGTTTGGCAATATTGAGTTTCGCATTTTCCACTTTGGTATCGGGAGACATCAGCTGTTTGCCGACGGGGCGGATTTTTTCACCCTCATCATGAGGCGCAGCACCACCGTTATCGTCAACCACGCCGATATTAATCAATCTGGCAGACGCCAAATCCATCTTGCCGTTTTTGACCGGAATACCGACAAACAGTTTTACGCCGCGATGAATGAACGTATTGTCCCGCCACTGAGTTTGACCCTCTTTCGGCGGTTTAGTTTCTGCCGCCACCGAATAAGTGCGGCCCATAATCATCAATTTATAACCTGGAATTTTTTTCGAACCGAATCCATCAGTGATATCTTCGACCAGTTGCGGCGCAGTCAGGGTTTCGTTTGCCAAAATACGGGCTGAAGTTTCTGCCAAATGGGCAGGCTTGCCGTCTATGGTCAATGCCTGTTCATGGCCGAAATCAGACGCAAATGCAGGCACGGCGGCCAGTGCAGCGGCCAATGCTAGAATACGGATAGTTTTCATTGCAGACTCCTGATAAAAATGTAATTGGGTTGATTACCCGATAAAATCCGGGCAATATTGATTGGAGTCGATATTTTTATATAAATGATACAGATTATCAAGAATATTTGTATTTCAAAATAAAAAAGGCCGTCTGAAAACCAAGTTTCAGACGGCCTTTTAATCTACTTAAAACCTTCTATCAGTCTTTGAAGCGTTTGAATACCAATGTGCCGTTGGTACCGCCAAAGCCGAAGGAATTGGAGATGGCAACGTCGATTTTCGCATCGCGTGCTTCGTTGGCGCAGTAGTCCAAATCGCAACCGGCTTCAACATCTTGTTCAAAGATGTTGATGGTCGGTGGAGATTTTTGCTCGTGTACCGCCAACACGCTATACAACGCTTCCACGCCGCCGGCCGCGCCGAGCAAGTGTCCGGTCATGGATTTGGTAGAGTTAACGATGACTTTGCGCGCATGATCGCCTAAAGCGCGTTTGATGGCTTTGGTTTCGTTGGCATCGCCCAAAGGAGTCGAGGTGCCGTGTGCGTTGACGTAATCGACGTCTTCAGGGTTCAGTCCGGCATCTTTCAGCGCGCGGGTTACTGCCAATGCAGGGCCTTCTTCGTTAGGCGCGGTAATGTGGTAAGCATCGGAGCTCATACCGAAGCCGACGATTTCGGCGTAAATTTTCGCACCGCGTTTTTTCGCGTGTTCCAATTCTTCCAACACCAGCACGCCTGCGCCTTCGCCGATAACGAAACCGTCACGGCCTTTGTCCCACGGACGGGAAGCGGTAGCAGGATCGTCGTTGCGGGTGGAAAGTGCTTTCATGGCAGCAAAACCGCCAACGCCCAAAGTGCTGATCGCGCCTTCTGCACCGCCGGCAATCATCACGTCTGCGTCGCCGTATTTAATCAGTCGTGCAGAGTCGCCGATAGAGTGCGCGCCGGTCGTACAGGCGGAAACCATGCCGTAGCTCGGGCCGCGGTAGCCTTTAAGGATGGTCACGTGGCCGGAAATCAGGTTGATCAACGAGCCCGGAATAAAGAAAGGATTGATTTTGCGCGCGCCGCCTTCGAGTACGGCTTTGCCGGTCGCTTCAATGCTCGGCAGGCCGCCGATACCGGAGCCGATGTTGACACCGACACGGTCTTTGTCGAGGGTTTCCAAATCGTCCAAGCCTGAATCATTGATGGCTTGCAGGGCGGCAGCGATACCGTAATGGATAAACACGTCCATGCGGCGCGCTTCTTTCGCGCTGATGTATTGGCCGATGTCGAAATCGCGCACTTCGCCGGCGATTTGGCTGTTGATGTCGGATGCGTCAAAGCGGGTAATCCGTCCGATGCCGCTTTTGCCTGCGAGCAAATTGCTCCATGCGGTGGCGACGTCGTTGCCGACCGGTGATACTTGGCCAAGACCTGTAATGACTACTCTTCTCTGACTCATGATAATCTCGCTGTTGGTTGTCGGGATTTTCGCGGCAGACTTGCTCTTTTTCTTCGTGAAAATAGGCAAAACTCATGCCGTCTGAAATTTCAGGGGTTTGATAATAAGGTAAAAGCCTCTATTGCGATGGCGCAGCAGAGGCTGGGTGTTTGAGGCGACCGATTAGCCTTGGTGGGCGTTGATGTAGTCGATAGCCAATTGTACGGTAGTGATTTTTTCAGCGTCTTCGTCAGGGATTTCGCAGCCGAAAGCTTCTTCCAAAGCCATCACCAGTTCCACGGTGTCCAGAGAGTCAGCACCTAAATCGTCTTGGAAAGAAGATTCGTTTTTCACTTCGGCTTCGTTTACGCCCAGTTGTTCAGCAACAATTTTTTTAACTTGTTGTTCGATGTTTGACATATCAGTCGTTCCTTTTCGCCTTGCGGCAGGTTGTTTAAGAGAAATAATTCGTCGGTATTGTACCGAATTCGGATAGAGTTTTCCATCTAATCCTGCATTTTAGCACAGATTATTCAGTAAAAACCTGTTGTTGCGCATATTAGCATAGGCTGATTTTAACCTACAAGCAGGAAATTGTTTTTATTTGATATCATAGGGTTAAGTTTGATTATCGTGAATCTCGGCCGTCTGAAAACCCTAATATCGGCTTCTCAAACGGCTTTAATGCAATTTCAAATATTTCCTCCAATTATATTTCCAAACTGCCCACATCATCCGTCTCACGATATTCCAGCCCGTCCAATGCTGCAAAATGCCGCTTGCCGCATTCGATTTTCAGCCTCTCATTCTGGCGTAGTTTGTCCGTATCCACACCAGCCTGAATGCCTTTGCCAGTATTTTTGGTTTCTGCAACAAAGTACACTTTGCCCTGAACCTGTTTTACCACTGCCCAATCGGGATTGTAATTGCCCAGTGGGGTAGGAATTTTGAACCAGCCGGGCAGTTTGAAATAAAACGCTACACCACCTTCATGGTCAGCATCATAATGCTCGCAATCGGCGGCAAAGGTTTTTTCCGTACCGGAATCCAAAGGGATGTAGTTTTCGCAAATGGTTTTTTGCGGATTGCTTACTGTGAACGTAAAACCGTTTTCGTAAAACTCGATGCCTTCACGCTCCATGTCTTCCAATAACTTTTGGTCGTACACTTTGCCGGTTTGTTCATACTCGATTCCTGCTGCCATCAATGCGTACAGGCTGCGGTTTACCGCTTCGGCGGCAAGGTCGATGAAGCGTTGCGGATTGCCTGCTACATCTTTCAGACGACCCGACCGTGTAATGATTTCGTACACCGTGCGCCGCGTCAGCCCTGTCTTTTTTTGGATCTCGCCGAGTATGTCTGGAATCTCCCATTGAGCGTCCATTTCGCGGCTGCGGCTGGCAATTTCGACTGTTTCGATACCGTAGGTTTGTGATTGTTTCAATTGCGCCTTGCGGACGCGGATTCTCGGCTTTTGGATTTCTGGCAGGTTTGCCACTGCCTCCGAAGCCTGTTTGATCAATTCTTCCGTATCGAAGCGCACGCGGTAGCGCGTTTTGTATTTCAATCTCTCCCAAATTGCCTGAAATTCGGGGTCAAGCGGAAAATCTTTGCGGAATAGCTGTTTTTTCTTCTTATTGCCGTCCTTGATGTTTTCAGCGGCAAATTTAATACCGCATTCATCTTCGTATTCCTTTTGCAGGTTGGCGGCAAACAATTCATAGCTTTCGTTCGGCACTACAGTCAGTATGTTCACTTTTTCATCGCGCACGCGCCGTCCTTCCTGATTGACGGCTATACGCAGCCCGCGCCCGATTTCCTGCCGCTTTTTCAGCGGCGAGCGGGTTTCGTTGAGCGTGCAGATTTGGAATACATTGGGGTTGTCCCAACCTTCTTTCAGCGCGGAATGGGAAAAGATAAAGCGCAGCGGGCTATCAAAGGAAAGCAGGGTTTCCTTGTCGCGCATAATGAGGCGGTAGGTATCGTTGTCCGCCTGCGTTGTGCCGTCGGTGTTTTTCAGACGGCCTTTCTTATCTTGCGAGAAATAGCCGTCGTGTACACCTACCGTATCGGTATTGCCTGCAAGCTCTCGATAGATTTCTTCAAACCAAAGGGCAAACTTGCCTGCTGTTCCATCTGCTGTGCGGTAGTTCTCCACGCGGTCGATGAAGAACAGTGACAACACCTTAATCCCATGCGGATTCAGCCGTTTCTCCTTCGCCAAATGCTCCCTTACCGTTTCGCGGATTTGGTTTTTCATGATTTCATCGCGCACTACGTCGCTGTTGCTGCTACGGCTGATTTTCAGGCCACCTGAAAACTTGATTTCCCCGGTTCCGATATCGATATCGTTTACAGCAAAGCCGTAGCGGTAGGCGGGATTTCCGCCCGATTTCTCAAACAAATCATCGTTTACGGATACGCTGACAGGTTTCTTTTTAGTTTCTTTTTTGTCCTGATAATGGATGCTGAGTTTGGCAGTTATTTTGCGTTTGCCCGGTTTGATTTCTACGATTTCAACAAATGCACCGTTCACATCGTTTTCCACCAATACCGGCAAGACTTCAATCTGCTTTACCAGCTTCAAATTGTATGCCTGCACGGGATTCAGACTGTAAACCTTGTGGTAAGGGTTTTTATGCGTTGCCGAATAGCGCAGGGTAAAGAGCGGATGGAGCGATTCCAAGGCATTCAGACGACCTTCCGTTTCCATATTCTGCGGCTCGTCGATAATAACGATAGGACACGTTTCCTGAATAAACTTAATCGGTGCTTCCCCGCTTTCGTTTACCTTGTTGATAACGTTTCCGTCTTTTTCAAACGACTGGATGTTGATCACCAAAATCTCGATGTGGTCGTTTACCGCAAAAGCGCGCAAATCCGACAGCCGGCCGCTTGAATATTCCGCATAACGCATCACGGGTCTGCCGAACACTCCGTCAAAATGCGCCTTCATAATTTCCAGGCTTTTCAACACGCCTTCGCGTATCGGTACGCTCGGTACGACAATGACAAATTTCTTCCAGCCGTAGAGCTTGTTCAATTCGTAAACCGTACGCAGATAGACATAGGTTTTGCCTGTACCCGTTTCCATTTCCAAAGAAAAATTCAGCCCGTGCGCACCGATTTCCGTTTCAGGCTGTCCGTTTTGCTTTTGCACTGCATTCAGATTCCGGCCTAGCGTTTCCCAATCCAAATCCAAGCCGTTGCCGACAAACCGCCCCGTCCCCTGACTGGTCAAATCAAATGTCCGGGCATGGTTCGGCTGCCCTGCAAAAAGATTCGCAACGGCATTTACCGCATCAAGCTGATAGGGCAGTTCTTCAAATTTCAGTTCCATCGTTTTCTCCCTACACACACTCGAACATCACGCCCGCGTCCTTCATCTGCAATACGGTATTGCTTTTGAGCGCGTCGTCGCCCTCGAACAGCCTGTCCAATGCCACCACCTTGACGGGATGCTTCGCCAGCACGGCATCAATCAAACCTTGATCCACACGTTCCAACAGGAAAGCGTACAGCACGCCCGTATCCTCGTCTTCCACGAAATACACGTCGTCTGAAAACGAAACCTTGCAAGTCAGCTTCAAGCCCATACGCAGCATCAATTCGTAGAGCAGGTTTTCAGACGACATTTCAGACAGCACGGAATCGATATTCAACAACAATTCGCCTTGCAGGCTTTCGGCATCGGTGTCGGCTGGCTGCCGCCATTGTTTGAAACCGCTTTCGGCAAGTTTGAAAACTTTAAAGCCCGTATCCACGTTTTTACCACTTTGAAGGCCGCCTGAAATCTGCCTGCCCGCGCGGCGGATGCGTTCTTTGGCAATTTCGGCAATGGTGCTTGGTTTATTGATTTTATACAGAAAATCAATAGCCGTTTGAATTGTACGTTTTGCTTCGGATGTTGTTGCTTGTTTTAATGATATTTCTAAATCTTCTGGAAGTTGAATACAAATAAAATAGCGAGAATTTATATCCTCTGTTTCTGTATTTAGCTCCATAATTGCTTGTGCAGTTGTACCACTCCCAGAGAAAAAATCCATAACAATTTCATTGTCATTTAAAGATGCAATTTTCATCAGAATTTTGATGAGTGGTGTTGGTTTTGGATAACTGAAACACGCTTGATTATCAAAAAGTAATTTTGTTTGTTTTGTGCCAAAAGCTGTATTTTTAGCATCAGTTTCATCTAAAATTTCCTCTAATTCTTCCGCTATTTCGCTTTGCAACCATGCAGCATAAAGCTGTGTGCGAAATTCACCTTCTAATGGTTGATAAATTTTCTCATATGCCTCCCACTCTCCATCATCACGTTTTTGAAATTCAATATCTTTATTTGATAAACATGTTTTCATTCTTTTTTCATTCCACCGCCATCGTCCATCAGAACCATCAGGAAGTTTTGGTGTAATTTCAATTCCATCATATGTCTTAATCGGATAAAAAAGATTTGGTCTATCTTGGCGTGTTGCACCACTTCCCCATTTTCTTGCTAATTGTGTTTTATAAAATCTATTTTTTTCAGCATCAAACTTGGGAAATTTCTCATCAGATTTGATTTTCCTACCCACAGTAAATTGTTCTTTATTTCTTGCATACATCAAAATATATTCATGGTTTTGCAATAGATTCTTGTCATCTGCACCGCCACCACGCCCCTTCCATGGCAACTCAGCAACAAAATTCTCCGCCCCAAACACTTCATCACATAGCAGTTTCAGCTGTGCCTGTTCGTTGTCGTCTATCGAGATAAAGATTACGCCGTCTTCGCGCAGCAGGGTTTTTGCCAGATGCAGGCGCGGCAGCATCATGGAGAGCCAGTTGCTGTGGTAATGGCCGCTGTCTTTGCCGTTTTTGCGCCATGCACCTTGGAATACGCCGTCGCGCTTCAGGTAGCCCGCGTCGTCGGTATCACCCACGCGGCGGGCGTATTCTTCACGGCTTTCGGAGAATTTGTCGGGATAAATAAAGGAATCGCTGCCGGTGTTGTAGGGCGGGTCGATGTAAATCATCTTCACGCTGCCGGCGTAGGCTTTTTGCAGGATTTTCAGGGCTTCGAGGTTTTCGGCTTCGATAAACACGTTTTGCGTGCCGTCGAAATCTGCGGATTCTTCTTTGCAGGGAACGAGGGTTCGGGAAGTGGGGCTTTGCAGGTTGAGATAGGCGGCGGTTTTGCCCGCCCAATCGAGTTGATAACGTTCGCCCGCACCGGCAAGGTTTTCTGCACCGAGAACGAGTTTGAGCTTTTCAAAGTCGACTTGGTCTTCGCAAAAGACTTCAGGAAAGATTTGTTTGAGTTTTAATATATTGTTTTGTTTGAAATTATTTTCTAAATCGTGTATAATTTCGGTTCGGTTCGGTTCGGTTCGGTTCGGTTCGGTTCGGTTCGGTTGCCATAATTGCGTCTTCCATCAATGATTACTTACAAAGTGTCCATTT
>ERZ1674171.55-NODE-56-length-19077-cov-7.112974_pt1 | contig 19077 bp, 9 predicted proteins | sample MGYA00581291_ERZ1674171 | MGnify/ENA primary metagenome ERZ1674171 (study PRJEB41354, sample SAMEA4873344) | human saliva metagenome | biome: human-associated habitat [ENVO:00009003]; feature: mouth environment [ENVO:08000002]; material: saliva material... | reverse complement strand
TTTCTGTGTTTTTGATGGGGGGTTTGTGGTGGGGTGGTTTCGGGGATTGGCTGAAATATTTTCCCTAAAACGGTGAACTAGGTCATAGTGCGTGGGAAATGTGTGTATACTAATCTCAATGCAAAATGTGCGTGCTGTCACAAAGGTGTGCGGGTTGTGTTCCCCCGCGTACAGCAAAGCAGCATCCCACCTAACTGAGGAAAACTAATGACCACTTTCACCCTCAACCGTCGTACCCTGCTCACCGGCACCGTTGCCCTGGGTACCGTCGGCCTGCTCGCAGCCTGCGGCGGCAACTCCTCCAAGAACGAAACCAGCGCTCTCTCTGCCGGTGACGACCTGTCCAAGGCAGTCTCCTACAACGAGAAGGATCGCTCCGCCCTCAAGGACGGCGGCGAGCTGCGACTGAGCGCTGATGGCATCGGCCCGAACTTCAACATCCTCAACACCAACGGCTACACCGCAGGTAACCTGAATATTCAGGCGGCTATCAACTCTGCCTTCACCGGCGGCTTCTACGCTGACTTCCGCGGCGAGTCGCACATGAACAAGGACTACGTCACCGAATACAAGGCGCAAACCGTTGACGGCGTGCAGACCGTGACCTTCAAGATCAACCCCAAGGCAACCTTCAACGACGGTACCCCCATCGACGTGAACGCCGTCAAGAGCTACCAGACCATCTACACCGCCGCGGCATCCGGTTCGGACTACCAGATCACCCCCTCGCCCATCTGGGAACAGGTCGCAAGCGTCGAGGCTGTGGACGGCGATACCCGCCACGTGAAGGTCACCATGTCCAAGCCCTGGTACCCCATCGAAGGCAGCTTCACCTCGTTCCTGCACCCGGCATTCGCCGACCCCAAGTTCTTCAACGACGGCCTGAACGACAAGCCCCTCGACCAGTACTGGGCAGGTCCCTTCAAGGTCGGCGAGTGGAACTCCTCCTCCAAGGTGCTCACCGTCGTCCGCAACGAGAAGTGGTGGGGCACCAAGCCCGCTCTTGAGCGCATCACCTGGCGTGAAATGAGCTCCCAGGCAGAGCAGGCAGCTTACAAGAACGGCGAAATCGACTACGTGGATGCCAGCACCCTCAGCTCCTACAACGAGCTCTCCGGCGTGGCAAACACCGACATTCGCAAGGGTAGCGCTCTCAGCGTGGGCAACTACGAAATCAACCCCGAAAAGGTGCCCCTGCCCGTCCGCCGCGCATTCGTTGCAGCCCTCAACCGTGAGCAGCTGCAGAAGCTGCGCTACGAGAAGCTCGGCTGGAAGGAAACCCTGCCCGGCTCCATGTGCATGCTGCCCATGCAGGAAGGCTACCAGGACAACTACCCGACCAAGCTCGGCAAGGACGTCGCTACCAAGATCCTTGAGGACGCAGGCTACACCAAGAACGGCGACTACTACGCCAAGGACGGCGCTAAGGTCTCCTACCCGGTCATCACCTTCGGTAGCGACCCGGTTGTCAGCTCCACCGCACAGTTCCTCGTCCAGCAGATGAAGGAAATCGGCGTTGAACTGACCATCGAGAACCACGGTGCCTCCGAAATGTCGAGCATCATCTCCTCGAAGAACTTCGCGATTAAGACTGGCGGTTACGGCATCACCACCTCCCCGGTGGATGCGGCGAACTACTTCTACATCTCCGAGACCAACAACGGTCACGGTAAGGATCTGGACTCGCTGGCAGCAACCATGATGTCCACCGAGGACCCGAAGGAACAGCTTAAGATCATGAACGAGCTGGAGAAGCGCCACCTGGAAGAGGTTGCCATCTATGTGCCCACCCACAACGGCCCGAACTTCAAGGCGTGCCGTAAGGGCCTGGCGAACTACGGCCCCATGCTCTTCGGTCTGCCCTACTACAACCCGAACGTATGGATCAACGTCGGTTGGGAGAAGTAAAAATCTAAGCGTTGAGCACCGCTCACACACTCCATAAGGGGTAAAAGCGCTACAGCGGCGTGTTACAGAAGGATTAAAACCTTCTGGAGCACGCCGCTTTCCCGTTCCTCAGAGATTTGCACGGATATACTTAAAACAAATGCGGGTATTCTGCCCGCGACCCCGGCAGAGACTGTCCTCCCGCCGGGTTGGAGTGTTAGTTGCGCACCGTTCGCGCGCCGCCTCCACAACACTGCGAATACTCTAGGAGAAATTCCATGAAGAGCATGTCTGTCTCTCGCCGTACCCTCCTGACCGGCACCGTTGCCCTCGGCACCGTTGGTCTACTGGCTGCCTGCGGCAGCTCGAAGGAAAAGGTTGGCGGTAGCGCCGCTAACAACGCTGAAGATATTCTGAAGAACCTTCAGGTCAACAAGCAGGACCGTTCCTCCCTCAAGCAGGGTGGCACCCTGACCCTCGCGGCTACCGCCCTGGGCCCCAACTTCAACCTGCAGACCCAGAGCGGCTACACCTCCAGCAACCTGGACGCTCTGGCACCCTGCAACATTCCCGCCGTGATGGGCTTCTACACCATGAGCCCCGAAGGCGAAGGTACCCTCAACCCCGAGTTCTGCACCGAGCACAAGACCGAGACCGTCGACGGCGTGCAGACCGCGACCTTCAAGATCAACCCCAAGGCTGCCTTCAACGACGGCACCCCCATGGACGTGAACGCTGTTCGCGCCGTGTGGAAGGTCTACCGCGCAACCACCGACAACCCCTACCACATCACCGACAACACCATGTGGCAGCAGGTTGAGAGCATCGAGGCTGTGGACGGCGACAACTTCCACGTCAAGGTCACCATGAAGGCTCCGTATTACCCCTCCGAGGGTCTGTGCGCCTTCGCAATCCACCCCGCACTGGAAGACGTCAACCTCTTCAACGAAGGCTTCGTTGACAAGCCCCTCGACCAGTACTGGGCTGGCCCCTTCAAGGTTGGCGAGTGGAACTCCTCCCAGAAGGTGCTCACCCTGGTCAAGAACGACAAGTGGTGGGGCGAGAAGCCGGTGCTGGACCGCATCATCTGGCGTCAGATGGACTCCGAAGCAATCCGTGCAAGCTTCAAGAACGGCGAACTGGACGCCTTCACCTTCGTTGGCGCAACCAGCTACAACGCTGTGAAGGGCCAGGCAGGCACCGAGATTCGCCAGAGCCAGAACACCAACGTCAACATCATTCAGCTGAACCCCAAGCGCATCGAGGACCTGGCACTGCGCCGCGCAATCCTCGCTTCTGTGGACCGCGAGCAGATTGCTAAGGCATACTTCTCGCAGCTCGGCTGGACCGAGCCGCTGCCCGGCTCCATCATCGCAATGCCGTTCCAGAAGGGCTACCAGAACAACTACGCTGGTGACACCGGTGCACAGGCAGCTGGCAAGATTCTGGAGGCTGCAGGCTACTCCAAGTCCGGCGACTACTACGCTAAGAACGGCAAGGTTGCTGGCTTCGCTCTGACCTCTTTCGGTTCCGAGGCGGTCTACCAGGCGGTCTACCAGATTCTGGAGCAGCAGCTGAAGTCCGCAGGTATCCGCCTGAGCGCTGACAACCAGCCGCAGTCGAACTCCAACTCCGTGCTTGGCCAGAAGAGCTACGAAGCAATCTTCACCGGTTGGGGCGTTCTGCCCGACCTGGCTTCCTCGGCACCCTACTTCTTCACCACCGAGGTGTTCGGAGTCGGTGACCCCGAGGTTGATAAGCTCATCGAGAAGCTGCAGAACACCGAGAAGGAAGACGAGCGCATCAAGATCGCTAACGAGTCGGAGAAGCTCTACTACGAGAAGGTCGCAGTGTACCTGCCCTACGCAAACGGCCCGATGTACGCCGCTGTCAAGGCTAAGGTTGCGAACTACGGTCCGTCCCTGTTCAAGCAGAGCTACACCAGCGCTGACTACTGGGTCAACGTTGGCTGGCAGGAGTAGTACCGCTTACGGTAACGCTCTAGCCGTCCTGTAGGACTCGAAATCCCGGGTACTCTCACGAGAGAGTGCCCGGGATTTTTCTGTCCCGCTTGTTCTGCGTCCTTTAGCTGGATACATTAGCGGGATATGTAATTACAAAAACTAGGGGAGCGCCACTCTAACTGGCTGCTACCACTCGCCCAGGTACAGGGCGCGCTCCTGCAGATACCTCAACATCTTCGGGTTCTGCCTCAGGTAGAAGATGCGGTAAATGCCGCCTCCAGCGACGATGAAAGCCAGCGGGAAACCTAAAATCACGAGCACACGGCTCATATTGGCGGACAGATCAAAAGGATCACCGCTGGTTGCCACCAGCATAATCCAGAGAGAATAGCCCACGCAGGCGAACACGGTGCCCCACATGCCGCGCACGAGCCAACTCACCAGCGCCACCGCAATAACCCACGCCAGCGCCAACGTGAACTGGTGCCGCTCCGCCTGAGCCCATGGGAGCGCCCCCACGTAAATAATTGCGGGGATGCCCAGGTACCCGGGGATATTCAGCGAGGCAAGAATGTTCACACAAAAATAGCCCAAGAAAATAGCGCTCAACGACGAGGATAGGAACAGGTGCAGAGGAATCATGCCGTCGCCGCTATAGGCTGCGGTCGGGCCCGCGTACACGGTTTCAAACATGAGGGTCAGCGGAGTCATCATGTACTCGATCCAGACGACCAGCGCAAAAGCACCGAACATGCCCAGAGCCTGCATCAGAGCAATCAGCCGTGAACGGGCATCCCGAGGAATCGTGAAGCTCTGACCCTTAGCCTTGACCCCGCAGAGATGAACAACGGCCACCATTGCCGCGATGCACAGCACCCAGCGCACGAGGGCCCCCGGCAGCTCAGGAAGGCCGCCGTAAGCCCCCGTAGCGGGGTTACCCCAGGCTCCGGGGAGCAATGTAATAGCGTGAGTACCCTCGGGGAGGTTTGCGGAGGAAGCAAGTCGGTGCGGTTCGTAGATAACCCACCACAGAAGGTACGCGGGAATCAGCGCGGAGAGCTTACGCAGCAGAACCGGGAACGGCGCGGACTCATAGACGAGCGCCTCAAGATTGAGCCGGCGCATCAGCCGCCGAAAAGGAGGAAGAGCGCGCAACTCTTTTTGCTGCTCTTCCCACACCTCGGTATCCCATATCCTAGTATCAGAAGACATCGTCGTACTCCCTATCACGTGAGAACTTCCTTGTTGAGCTTATTATCACACTAGCAGAAATACCCCCGGCTAGTGGGTAACCCCAGGCTAAGCCCTACCCGAATATCAGGGCATAAGGAAAGGGGGCCCCACCGTAATGGTGGGGCCCCCTTTAGAGCCATAGTTAGAGCCTTAGAAAGCGAACTACTTAGTGGTCACCTTCAGGACAGTGCTCAGGTTCTGGTGAGCAACGCCCGGCAGACCCTTCACCTCAGCGAACTTGCGGGTGTTGGTCACAATCACCGGGGTAATCAGCGGGTAACCCGCCTCCTTGATAACCTCAGGATCGAACTCAATCAGAGCGTCGCCAGCAGCAACAACATCGCCCTTAGCAACCTTCACGCTGAAGCCCTTACCGTCCAGGTTCACGGTATCCAGACCAACGTGAATCAGCAGCTCAATGCCGTTCTCCAGCTTCAGACCCACAGCGTGGCCCGAGGGGTAGGTTGCAGCAACCTTACCGGCAGCGGGAGCAACAACAGTGGTACCGGTCGGCTCAATAGCCACACCCTCGCCCAGCTTGCCAGCAGCGAAAATCGGGTCCGGAACATCAGACAGAGCAACAGCAGTACCCTCAATCGGAGCGTGCAGCTCAATGACCTCACCAGCGGAAGTAGCGGGTGCAGCAGCGGCGGTCGCAGTAGCGGCAGCAGCCGGAGCAGCCTTAACGGCAACAGCCTCAGCCTTGGGAGCGTCCTCAGCAGCCTCAGCCTTACGCTCCGCAGCGTGCCTTACAGCGTCAGCCTTCGACTCGTAACCGAAAATCAGAACACCGGTCATAGCGCCGAAGAACGCAATAGCCAGACCAATCACGTACAGGTAGGAAGGCTGCATAGCCGGAATCGACAGCAGCGAGGTGAACGCGAATGCGTAGGACTTAACGCCCAGGAAGGAAATGGTAGCGCCACCAATAACAGCGGGAACCAGAATAATCGGGATCACGCGCTTGTAGCGGAGCACAACACCGTACAGGGACGGCTCAGAAATACCACCGAGCAGACCGGACATCGACGCACCAACAGCGGTCTGGCGCAGCTCGCGGTCGTGCTTAGCCTTAATAGCCACACCGGTGACCAGGCCGAACACAGCGAAGTTGTAAGCACCCATGGGGGACTGAATGAAGTCAGTACCCATGGTCTGCAGGTTGTTAATCATGACAGCGTTCAGCGGCCAGTGCAGACCCAGCGGAACCATGAACAGGTACAGGCCAGCAATCAGAGCACCAACCAGAGCCGGAGCCTGGTCGTTAACCATCTTCAGGAAGTCAGAGATACCCATAGCCACACCAATACCGATGGGGCCAACCAGGAACGCGGTCACCGGAACCAGAATGATGACCGAAATCATCGGCACGAACACCATCTGCAGCATCGAAGGAATAACCTTCTTCAGGAAGCGCTCAAGCGGAGCCAGCAGAGCAACAGCCAGCAGCGGGGGGAAGACCTGGCCGGTGTAGCTGAATGCGTACAGCGGCAGATCCAGACCGAAGAACGGAACGTTCAGAACCTTGGTGGCGGGGTCAGCAAGAGCAGTCAGATCGGTGAAGGTACCGGTCATCAGTGCAGCGGGGATAGCTGCACCAACCCACATGTTCGCGCCCAGACGCTTAGCAGCGGTAGCACCCAGCATGATGGGCATGAAGTTCAGAACAGACAGCGAAGCAGCCTTCAGGATGTACCAGAAAGCAAACTGCTGCATCCACTGGGTGTTCAGAGCCTTAGCTTCCTCCGGGTCAGCCACACGAGCACCGTTAATGATGTCGATGTTCACGCTCTGACCGGTCAAGTCAGTGTACTGGCCGAAGAAGCCCAGCTGCTGCATGAACACAATCAGGGTCAGAATCATCGAGGTACCCAGAAGTGCCCACAGCAGAGGACGGAAGGAGTCAGACAGAACGTCGAAGACGTTGGTAAGCCAGCCGGACTTCTTGCCCTCAGCCTCAACCTTGGTGTCACCCTCAGCGTGGCCGGACATAGAAGGCAGAGCGTTGATCTCGTTGTACACAGCCTCAACGCGCTCGCCCAGCACCACCTGAGTCTGGCCGGACTGTTCAATCACAGAGAGAACGCCGGGCAGGCCCTCAATCTTCTTGTTCTGCACTGCATCGTTAGATACAGGAGTGACACGAAGGCGGGTTGCACAGTGAGTAATGTGCGCGATGTTCTCGGGGCCACCCAGGCCGTCAAGAATCTTCTCGCCAAGTTCGCGGTTATTCACGATACTTCCTTAGATATGCGGTCAATGTCTATGCGGTTGTTGCCGGAGGCTGTGCCTATCTGACGTTGCGGTAGCCGAAAAAGCCCTGGAAAACACGTCCAGAAAACACAAAAGACCCGAGTCTCTCGACCACCGGAAGCACTACACTCGTGCCCACTATGGAGCTTCGGTACAGCAAATAGAGGGGATTCTCGGCAGATATATGCTGCCGTCCCATACGGTGTTGAGTAACTCAGGTCTTGCCTGCCAAACCAGTAACAACCCTGAAGAAGGTTTCCCTTCTCAAAATAGTTCCCTGTAACTCTAAGGGTTTTCCCAGGTTAAGAGCAAGGTGAGAGGCAAAAGCTATCAGAAGCTGTTAAATGTTTCACCCAAGTGATAGCTGAGAATAGCTGAGACACGCTCTCGGCGCTGACTGCGGGGAGCCTCCCGGCTGGAAATCCAGCAGGGCTCAGGCAAAGCCTAGGCAGGGTCCCAGAGCCCTCCGGTACGCCCAGATACGCCCCGGACCGGGCACTTTCGAAGACGGCGCTCATGAAGACGCGGAAGGGCCCCGCATCCACAAGATACGGGGCCCACACGCTACCGAAGTAGCTACCTTTCCGACTAACTACTTAGCCGGGAAGAAATTCAGCGGAGCAACCTCCAACTCAGGGTAATTACGCTTCTGCCAACGGCGGTTACGATGCGCATTCACCTCAATCAGCGCGGCACCCAGAGCACCGGCACCCAGAGCCGTCCACAGCAGATGCGGAAGCACAGTAACGAACTGGTGGTACTCCACCAGAATCGGCACGAACAACGCCGCGAAGAACACCGCAAGCAACGCACCAAACAGCAGAACACGAGCACGGTTGAACGGACGAGCCACCGCAGCCAAGTTCCACAGACCCATCATCACCAGGGTAATGAACGAAGCCGTCTGAACCTGACGGATATCCTCAACACCCATGCCGCGAGCCGTGAACGTCACCGCCAACAGCATCGCAACCACAATAATCGAGTTCGGAACCGTGTAATTCAGCACGCGGCGCAAGAAGCCCGGCACATAACGGCGCGAATTCGGCAACAGAGTCAACGCGAAGGACGACGCACCCACAATCAAGAAGTCCGCAGTCGAGTACTGACGCGGCAAGAACGGGAAGGTCAAACCGAAGAGGCTGAACAGAACGCCCAGAAGAATCGCGAAGCCAGTCTTCGTCAAGAACAGGTTCGCCACCATCTCAATGTTCGTAATGACCTGACGGCCCTGCTCCAGCGCAGCCGGCAGAGACGAGAACTTACCGTCCAAAAGAACCAGGCGAGAAACAGCCTTCGTCGCCGGAGCAGCGTTACCCATCGCAATACCCAAGCTTGCATGCTTAAGCGCCAGAGCGTCATTAATGCCATCACCGGTCATCGCCACCACATGGCCGCGCTCCTTCAGAGCAATCACCATGTTCTTCTTCTGCTCGGGCGACACACGACCGAAAATATTGTGAGTAGCCGCAGCCTCAGCAAGCTCCGGACCGTTCTCAGGCAGAGTCGACGCATCAACCGCGCCCGCAGAAGTATCCATGCCCGCAGTCTTCGCAGCCGCAGCCACAGTGAACGGGTTATCACCCGAGAAGACCTTCAGAGTCACACCCTGACGGTGGAAATACTCCACAATTTCAGGCGCATCCGCTCGCACATTCTCACGGAAAATCACGAACAGAACCGGGGTAGCATCCGACGGGATCTTCTGGATCGGCTCATCCTTCTCATTGCGAACCACCGCAGAAGCATGCGCCAAAACCATCGTGCGCAGACCCAGCGCCGCCAGCTCGGCGGCACGCTCACGCTCAGCGGTGCCCTTGGCGAGAAGCGCCTCCGGAGCGCCCAGAAGCCACGCACCCGAATCCTTAAACTCAATCGCGCTAAAACGCAGAGCCGACGAGAACGGCACAATACCGCTCACCGACGCCGAAGAAGCATCCGGGAAACCACCGGTCAGAGCCGCAGCGGTCGGGTTCGCGTTCTCATCGTGACCAAACCACGCCAGCGCCTCATTCCAGCCGGCAGGCAGAGAAGCACGCCAAGAAGTATGCTCGGCAGAGTCAGCATCCGGGCCCTCAGCCTCAGCAACGGTGTCCAGCGGGCGCACCGAATCAAAAATCACGCCACCCTCAGTCAGGGTGCCGGTCTTATCGAAGCAGACCACATCCACACGAGCCAGAACCTCAACCGCAGGCTGCTCCTGCACCAGGATGTTGTGCTTACGACCCAGCGCCACAGCCGCCGCCGCAAACGCCAGAGTAGTCATCAGCGCCAGACCCTGCGGAATCATCGAAGCAACCGAGGACACCACAGCAATAGAAACCTGCTCCCACAGGTGGTTCTGCTGCACGGTCTCCAGGCCACCAGCAGCCTGAATCTGGCCCCAGGACACCACAGGAATAATGACCGCAAGACCCACCGTAATCCAGCGGACTACACGGTTCAACGCATCACGCAGCTCAGACTGAATACGCGAGAACTGACGCGCCTCATCAGAAATCTTGCTTGCACGAGAATTCGCACCCACGTGAGAGAGCAGGACGCGGCCAGTACCACCCAGCACACTCGACGCCGACAGCACCATATCGCCGGGGCGCTTAGCAATCGGGTCGTTCTCACCGGTCAGCAGGGACTCGTCCAGCTCCAAAGAATCGGAGGTGAGCACAACAGCATCCGCCGGAACCTGATCGCCGCGCTTGAGGATGACAACGTCACCCTCAACCAGCTGCTCCATCGGAACCTCAACGCTCTTACCGTCACGCACGGCAGTAGCGGGGGAGCGGTCCAGCAGGGAGATGCGGTCCAGCTCAAGCTTTGCCTTGTACTCCTGCACAAAACCAATCACCACGTTAGCGATAACAGCCGCCAGGAAGAGCAGATCAGCCCAACGCTGGTACATGATCACCACGGCACCACAGGCACCCAACACAAAGTTGAAGACCGTGAATAGGTGCGCACGCATAATGCTCCACAGCGTGCGAGAAGACTTATTGTTCTGGGTATTGACCCTACCTTCAGCAGTCAGGCGGGCAACATCATCGCTACTCAAACCGTGCTGGGCAATATCGAAAGATCCGCTATGCGGTGTTTCAGAATATTCGGGAATGTAGCCGGCAACGGCAGGCGCTGCCGTTTTCTGCTGAGGATCCATGCGGGGGTCTCTTTCTCGAATGGATGGAATGCTGAACTGAATAGAGTTCAGTATTGCGGACACTACCTTTCAGTGTATCCGTGCAGGAGGGGATAAAGATAATCTCCGCCCTGTAATGAACTGATATTTACAGCCATTCCAGAACGGAGATTTAATATATGCGAATACTGGCATATTTTGAGGTGGAAAGTGTTTGCGGGATGGTTCGCTAACGCCCTGTAAAATCAGCGCGCTAGCAGACTCAGCGCTCCGGCAGAATCAACAAACGATTCGTCACCGGATGCCTCAACACCTCAATCGGATGCTGATACACCTCAGACAACAACTCCGCCGAACACACCTGCTCAGGGGCGCCCGAAGCAACCACCTCACCACCACGCAACAACACCATACGGTCAGAATACGCAGCCGCCACATCCAAGTCATGAAGCACCGTCAACACTGCAGCACCCTCAGCAGCCAACTCACGGCTCACCCGCAACGTCTGTTCCTGATGCGTAATATCCAACGCCGCAGTCGGCTCATCCAAAAGAATCAGCGGAGTCTGCTGAGCAAACACACGCGCCAAATGTGCACGACCGCTCTCGCCACCGGACAGAGTCGTAATATCGCGATCCGACAAATGAGTCACCGACGTACGCTCCATCATCGAAGCAACCACGGCGTCATCCTCTTCAGCGCGCTCCGTGCCCTTCCACGGGGTACGGCCCATCTGAACCACCTCATGCACCGTGTACGAAAACGCCACATTCAACTTCTGCAACAGCATCGCACGCTGACGCGCCATCTGACGGGCAGGAATCGAACCCAGAGGGGTGCCATCCAACAGAATCTCACCGCCACTGGGCGCAATATCACCAGCAATCACACCCAACAGAGTCGACTTACCGGCACCATTAGGACCAATCAGCGACACAACCTCGCCCGCAGCAACAGACAGAGACACATCATTCAAAATCTGACGCCCACCAGCGTTAAAACACACACCGGACAGGCTCAACAACTCACTCACGAAGCACCTCCGCCCTGGCCCAGGGAACGACGCAATAACACGAAGAACGTCGGGCCGCCCACCAAAGCCGTAAAAATACCAATCGGCAAATCAGCAAAAGGCACCAGCGTACGCGCGCCCAAATCAGACAGCGCAATCAACAGTGCGCCACCCAACGCCGAAGCCGGCAACAGCACACGATTCGACGGACCCAAAATCATGCGCAACAGGTGAGGAATAATCAGGCCAATAAACGCAATAATGCCCGCATACGCCACCGCAGCACCCGTCAACAAAGCCGTCGCCGCAATAGACACCGCACGCAGACGTTCCACGTTCACACCCGAATGCTGCGCCGCACGCTCACCCAACGCCAGAACATCCAGCGAAGAAGCCATCACAAAACACGCCACCAAGCCGATCAGAATAACCGGCCACACGCTCGCCACAGCCTTCCACGTGGAACCGTTCAGCGAACCCATCTGCCAGAACACAATCTGATCGCGGCTCGTCGTATCAGCAATAAACATGAGGAACGCAATAATCGCATTCGCCACCGCGGTCACCGCAATACCCGTCAAAATCATCGACAGGACCTTCGCACGACCCGAAGAACGCGACAGGAAATACACCAGCGCAGTAGCCGCCAACGCACCCACAAACGCGAATGCAGGAGTCGTGAAAATACCGAAGAACTGCAGGTTCAACACAATCGACAAACACGCGCCAACCGCCGCACCCGAGGAAACACCAATCACGCCCGGCTCAGCCAACGGGTTACCAAACACCGACTGCATCACCGCGCCGGAAGTACCCAAAGCGGCACCCACCAGCACGCCCAACAGCACACGCGGGAAACGGATATTCCACAGAGTGCTATCCGCCAGCTGCATCGCCGGGTTCTCCGGTGCAAGACCCAGGCGGCGGCCCACAGAAGCAACCACCTGATCAGTCGGGATATTGTACTGACCCAAACCCGCAGACAGCACCATCACAGCGCACAGTGCCACCGCCAAAAACGTAAACGTCAGACCGGCACGACGCCGACGCGAAGCACGATAATCCCGCGCACTCGCCGCACTCTTCACGGCAGCCACTACTGGCCTCCCGCAGGAGTGGAGTACGCAGCCTTAGCGAGCGAGAGCAATACTGCCGGAGTATTCGGGCCATAGGACAGAATCTGGCCGTCACCCATATCGATAATGCGCTTATTCTTACCGGCAGTCGTCTCACCCACACCCGGGCGAGCCAAGAAACCATCCAAACCGCCGGTGGACTTAATGCCGCCGCTCATGGTCAGAATGACGTCCGGGTTCAGCTTCACCAGCGCCTCACTGGTCGCCGGAATAATATTCGTCGCGTTCTGCTCAGACGCCACATCCTTGCCGCCAATAGCCTGAATCAAATCGTCAGCGCCCGAACCCTTGCCGAGCACGAAGAACACGCCAGCGGTACCGCGCACGTACAGGAACGCGAACGACACCTGCTGTGCACCCTTCGGGGCGACGTCCTTGAGTACCTGCAGGGCATAATCCAGGTCCTTCTGCACGCGGGCAGCAACCTGCTCGCCCGCCTCCGGGACACCCAGTGCCTGGGCAACAGCCTTGAGCTGCGGAATGATCTTATCCATACGACGCTCATGATCGAAGACCACCACGGTCACACCCGCAGCGCGCAGCTGATCCACAATCTCAATCGGGCCGTTGCTCTTGTCCCACAGCACCAGGTCCGGGGAGGTCGCCAGAATCGCCTCAGCGTTCAGGTCATGACCGTTCTGGGTCACCAGCGGCAGATGAGCCAGCGACTGCTCCGTCGAGGAGGTGACACGACCGACCAGACGACCGACCAGACCCAGCGCAATCATCTGCTGAGCCAGAGTGCCGTACAGGTCCAGTGCCAGCACGCGGTCAGCGGACTTAACGGTCACCTCGGTGCCGTTGAAATCCTTGAACGTCACCGGGAAAGCCGGAGTGGGGGTATCAACCATCGGCTGAATTTCGGGGGTATCTGCGGCACTATTGGGACCGCGCAGAGCCTTCTGATCAGGGGCAATGGAAGAACGCAGCTGATCGGCAAGGTTCTCCAAAACGGTGCGGGTGCTCTGCTCATCCACCACAGCCTGCGAAGTGCTTGAAGAAGCGGCCGGGTTCTGAGTACCCACACCGCAAGAGCTTAGCAGGAACGCGGAAGTGATGGAGAACGCCGCATACTTCACTGCATCGCGGCGGTTCAGGACAGAAGAAGAAAGGGAAGAAAACATCGTCGTCTCGCAGAAAAAAGGAAGCTAGAAAAACTGGGGTAGGCGCCGGGGTAAAACCTGGCACCTGAAGCGGGGGTGCAGTGAAAATCTGCACCCCCGCACGGACCGTGTCGGCTTACCGGTGAACCTCATGGTTGAGTCTCACGGGCGAGCCGACAGTGTGGGCATCCTCGTGAGGTACCGTTATGCCTTCTTGCGGCGGCGAGTGTACACGACGGTACCCGCGCCGGCTGCAACAGCGATGAAGCCTGCAACTAGGGTGCCCTCAACACCGGAGGCGCCGGTGGAAGCCAGAGGCTTGCCGGTGACCGGGTCGCAACCCTCACCCTCGTAGACGGTCTCGGACACGGTCTTGGTGGTGGTCTTCGCGCCGTTAATCGCCGCGGAGAAGCTCAGCGGAGCCATGTCCTTACCGGCATCGTAGAAGCCAGCGAACGCCTTCGCGCCCTCAGCGGTCAGGGTGGTTGCCGCACCGTTGACGCTCACAGCGTCAGAGGAGCTCTGCAGACCCGAAAGATCCACCTTCAGCAGTGCCACCTCACCGTAGTTAGTTGCCTTGCCGGAGGGGTCATTGCTGTTCATGGTTGCGTAGAGAGTGCCGGAATTGCCGTTAATCTCAAGGCGCGGGTTCGCAATGGTGGTGTCCAGAATGCCGTGGTGACCGGTGAAACGAACCGAACCGCTGAAGGAGATGGAACCCTTACCGCCCTTGAAAGTGCCGGTACCGTTAGACCAGTTGAACGCATCCGAAGAGTAGGAGGTGCCGTTCAGCTCCCAGCTACCGTTCGCGATGCCGCCGCGCACGTAGTTGCGGAAGGAATCACGCACGCCCCAGCCAAGGTTTGCGCTCTTAATGGTGCCGTCGGACGCGCCCTGCTCCTGCACCTCGCGGGTGCGGGTGACGGGTACGCAGACCGGCTGTGCCGGGTTGTTGCTGACAGAGCCGTTCGAGGAAGAACCGCCGTTAGAGACGCTGCCGGAGGTGCCTGCCGAACCGCCAGAACCGGAGCCGTTAGCGCCGGAATTACCGGAGGAGTTCGAGGAGCTGTTATCGGAAGAGCCGTTCTCAGAACCCTTGTTATCGGAGGACTTGTTCTCAGAGACACGGGGAACCTCAACGGTGTTCTCCGCGGTCTGCTCGCTGAGCTTTACGGAGAAGCTCAGCGGTGCCATAGCGTTGTCGGCACCGCGGTACTGGCCCGCGAAGAGCACCTCGGAACCTTCAGCGGTGAGCGCGACTGCTGCGTTCTGTGCGGAGAAAACGCCGTCCTTCACGCTCGCGCCGGAGAGGTCCACCTCGGCGATAGCCAGGCCGGTCTTAGAAACGGACTTGCCGTCGCGGGTCAGTGCGTCAACATCAGCGACCAGGGTGCCCTTGCCGTTGACGACGACCAGGCGCATGTTCTTGATGGTGCTCTTGAGCTGACCGTTGTGGCCGGTGAACTCTGCGGTGCCCGCGAAGTTGATCTGACCGGTCTTGGTCTCGGGGTTGTACACGCCGGATGCCTGAGTGTACTTGAAGCCGCCAGCTGCGGTCTTCTCCATGCCCTCAACGTTCACGGAGCCGTGCGCGAAGCCGGTCAGGTACTTCAGGAAGGACTCGCGGATATCCCAGCTGAGAGTGCCGGACTCGACGACGTTGCCGGTGACCTTTTCTTCACGCTTGGGCTCGGTGGTTGCGGCGGGGGAGGAGGGTGCCGCGGAGGTGGGAGCTGCGCTCGGTGCTGCAGAAGTGGGCTCTGCAGGCTTGGGGTCTGCGGGCTTGGGTGCCTCGCTGGTCGGTGCGGAGGAAGGCTCTGCGGTCGGCGCAGCAGTCGGCTTGGCGCTGGGTTCAGTGCTGGGCTCAGGGCTCGGCGCGGGTGCTTCCTTGGTCACGATGGTTGCGGAGAAGCCGAGCGCATCCAGCTCCTGACCTGCCTTGTAGAAGCCCGCGAAGGCGCCGGTTGCCTCTTCGGAAAGCTTGACGCGGGTGCCGTTTTCCTCGTCAACGCTGGGCAGGGTGATGGTGTTACCCTCAACCTTCAGACCGGAGGCATTGAAAGTGCCGAGGGTCATGTTCTTGGTTTCGACCAGGTCGTTCGGGGTGGTGTTGCCGTTGTAGGGGCGCGACTGAACGTTGGCGCGCACGGTGCCCACGCCGTCCTTAATGGTGACGGAGAGGTCGGAGATGATGACTTCCAGCAGACCGTGGTGAGCGGTGTAGTGAATCGAGGAGCCGGTGAAGGTGACCGAGTATTCGCCGTTGGCTACGGTGCCTTTGGCGGAGGTGAAGTGGTAGGAGCCGTCTTCGTTGGTGGTGACGCCGGTCAGTTCCTGGGAGCCCTGGGAGAAGGGACCGTTGATGTAGGAACGGAAGGACTTCTTCAGGCCCCAGTTGACGGTGACGTCCTGCAGGCTCTGCTCTGAGGCTGCGGCTACCTCACCGGCGCTGACGTGGGAGTTGGTTTCAGCTGCGAAGGCCGCGGGTACGCCAGCGACGCCGCTGAGGCCGATGGTTGCTGAAGCCAAGAACGCCCAAGTGCGCTTGGTGAGAGAGGGGGTAGACATTTCGGTGTCTCCTTGAATTTTGTGATTGTGGTGTTCGTATCAAGTCTAGCCCTATTAGCCTATGTTTGTGTAACTTAATGCCTGGGGTGACTTGTGTATGAGGTTTACCTTAGCAAATTTTTTGCGAGAGCTATTGCCAAAACCGGTTTTTGGTGACAATATGTCATTAACAGGTTTTGGTGACATGGTGTCACTAAAACATTTATTGTTCACCCACAAGCCACTTTAGGAACTCACAATGACTATTACCGCCCCCGAAACCACCCAGGAACGCTTCTCCGCACGCCTGAAGGAAAGCACCAAGCACGTCCACGACAACGCCGAACACTCCACCTTCATGGAAGATCTCATGGGCGGCTCCCTCAACACCGAGGCATACCTGCGCCTCATCAACCAGTACGTGCACATCTACGAAGCACTCGAAGCAGTCTCCGAACACTACCGCGCAGAACCCAGCCCCATCACTGAACCCTTCACCCACCCCGGCCTCGACCGCGCAGAATACATCCGTGCAGACATCCGCGCACTCGGCCAGGAAGGCGACATCGACGCGCCCCTGCCCGCAACCGCAGAATACGTAGAGCGTATCCGCGCCACCATCAACTCCCCCGAACGCTACCTCGCACACCACTACCTGCGCTACCTCGGTGACCTCTCCGGCGGCCAGGCAGTCGCAGCGCTCGTCAACCGCCACTACGGCATCCCCGCCGAAGCGCTGAGCATGTACCGCTTCACCGAACTGCCCAAGCCCAAGGTCTTCAAGGACGGCTACCGCGAACTGCTCGACAACGCACCCCTGACCGACGAACAGCGCGAAGCTCTCATCGAAGAATGCATCGAAGGCTTCCGCATCAACGCCTCCCTGTTCGCGCAGCTGGGCCGCAAGGTCGCCGAGGCATAAACACCGAACGCCTCAACGCACAACTTCTCACCGCTCAATGCACAAGCCAGCGGGCATAACAAAAGGGGCGGATGCTTTCACAAGCATCCGCCCCTTTCGGCGTTAGTCTCAAACTAGTCGAAGACTAGCCCTTCGCAACCTCACCGAAGTAAGAAGCGAGAGTACCCTCGTGAGCTGCACGCAGCTCATCCAGGTCAATGGAAACCTCATCCTGGAAGTCCAGAGCGTTCGACGCAGCATCCACCACACCAATACGTGCGAAGGGGAACTGGCGAGCGGTGCACATATCCTTGAAGCGCACCTCCTCAGAACGCGGAACCGAAACCACAACGCGGCCCAGGGACTCCGAGAACAGCAGAGTGAACAGGTCCACGCCGTCACGCTCGGCAACCTCACCCAGACCAATGCGGGCACCGGTGTTGAAACGCAGGCAAGCCTCCGACAGAGCTGCAGCCAGACCACCAGCAGACACGTCGTGCGCGGCATCAATCATGCCGTCACGAGACATGTTCACCAGCATGTCACCCAGCTGACGCTCCAGAGCCAGATCAACCTTCGGCGGCTGACCGCCCAGGTGACCCTTGAAGCGAGCCCACTCGGAGCCGTCCAGCTCATCGCGAGTGGTACCCAGCAGGTAGATAGCCTGACCGTCATGCTCAGGAGCCCAACCCGAAGGGGTGCGGCGGGTGACGTCATCCATCACGCCCATCATTGCCACCACGGGGGTCGGGTTAATAGCCTTACCACCGGTCTGGTTGTACAGAGACACGTTACCGCCGGTCACCGGAACACCCAGCTCCATGCAGCCATCAGCCAGGCCACGAACAGCCTCAGCGAACTGCCACATGACGTCCGGATCCTCAGGAGAACCGAAGTTCAGGCAGTCAGACACAGCCACGGGGCGTGCACCAACGGTCGCAACGTTACGGTACGCCTCAGCCAAGGACGCGCGAGCACCCTCGTACGGATCCAGGTAGGTGAAACGCGGGGAGGCATCGGTCGCCAGAGCAACACCGAGGTTGGTGTTCTCGTCCACGCGCACCACGCCGCCGTCGTCCGGCATGGACAGGGCGGTGTTGCCCTGAACGTAGCGGTCGTACTGGTTGGTGATCCAGGACTTGGAGCACATGTTCGGGGACGCCATGAACGCCTTGATTGCCTCGCCCAGCTCCTTACCGCGCGGGCGGGAATCGTCGGCAGCCGAACCGGTGAAGTGGTTAGCCTGAACGTCATCCTGCCACTCGGGGCGTGCGTAAGGACGCTCGTAGGTCGGGCCGTCGTGCGCGACGGTGCGGGGGTCAACATCCACGATGACCTCGCCGTCCCACTCGATGACCAGGCGGCCAGAGTTGGTGACCTCACCGAGGAAGGAGTACTCCACGCCCCACTTGTTCATGATGGCCTCGAAACGCTCCACGTTCTCGGGGGAGACAACAGCCATCATGCGTTCCTGAGACTCAGACATCAGAATCTCGCCCGGGGTCAGGGTGGGGTCACGCAGCAGAACCTTGGTCAGGTCGACGTGCATGCCGCCCTCACCGTTAGAAGCCAGCTCGCTGGTTGCGCAGGAAATACCCGCAGCACCCAGGTCCTGAATACCCTCAACCACGGAGCCCTTGAACAGCTCCAGGCAGCACTCAATCAGAACCTTCTCAGCGAAGGGGTCGCCCACCTGAACGGCAGGACGCTTCGAGGGCTTGGTGTCATCGAAAGACTCGGACGCCAGCACCGACGCACCGCCGATGCCGTCGCCACCGGTGCGTGCACCGAACAGAACAACCTTGTTGCCCACGCCCGATGCGTTCGCCAGGCGGATGTCCTCGTGACGCATAATACCCACAGCCAGTGCGTTGACCAGCGGGTTTGCCTGGTAGCAGGAATCGAACTCAA
>ERZ1674171.53-NODE-54-length-19994-cov-30.525603_pt1 | contig 19994 bp, 24 predicted proteins | sample MGYA00581291_ERZ1674171 | MGnify/ENA primary metagenome ERZ1674171 (study PRJEB41354, sample SAMEA4873344) | human saliva metagenome | biome: human-associated habitat [ENVO:00009003]; feature: mouth environment [ENVO:08000002]; material: saliva material... | reverse complement strand
CGCCCGAATCCGAACGCAAACAATACGGCCAAGCCGACCGCTTCAGCCGCTTTATAGATGACGAACTCTCCGCCCTGCTCAACAGCAAATACCGCATCGATACCCAAAACCAAGCCGTCTTTGGCCATTCGTTCGGCGCCTTGTACGGCCTCTATTCCCTGTTCATCCGTCCCGAACGCTTCCGCCATTATTTGCTGGTTTCGCCGTCTATCTGGTGGCAAGAGCGCCGCGTACTCGATTGGCTGCCCGACGCTTTGCCGCAAGGAATCGGCATCCGCCTTGGCGCAGGCGAACATGAAGGCAGAAACAACCGTCCCGACCAAACCAGCCGCGGCATGGTCGCACAAGCCAAAATCCTTGCCGGCACTTTGCACCACCTCGGCGCAGATGTCCGCTTCACCCTCTACCCCAACGCCAATCACGGCAACGCCCCGTTTTACTCCCTGACCGACTGCATCGAATATTTGCGCAGCGCATGGCAGCGTTGAAGCAGGTTTGCCAAACATCGCGGCCGTCTGAAACGCAAACTTAGAAGCGTATTGAACCTATTGGATCAATCTAAAATCCAATTATAAAAAGGCCGAGACCTTTGCAAAGGTCTCGGGGCATGAAAAAGGGAGAGGCTACCTGAAAAATAGATTTTCAGGTAGCCTCAAACCGGTTTGGCATGCATCCGAAACGGAAAATTTGAGCGGTTACATACCTTGGGTTGGTGGCAGTGTTATTTCAACTTGGCTGCCAATTCGTCGAATTTTTGTTTGATGTCGGCCTTGAAGGCTTCCACTTTCTCTTTGCGTTCGGCTTTGCGCTGTTTTTTCCAAGCTTCGTGTGCCTGACGTGCCACTTCTTCCTGCGCTTCTATTGCTGCCAATACGTCCTGTTGGGCAACGGCTGCATCTTGCCGGAGAATAACGGTTTTGAAACGGTGGAAGAAAGCATCCAATACAGCCTCGTCGGATTCTTGCGCCAAAATAATGATTGCAGTACTGCCGTTATCCAGTTTTTTGGCTGTATTTTCCAGCAACGCCCCCTCTTCCAATGTTTGGGCAGTACCTGCATCACTGCCGATGAGTGCGCCAGTAGCTCCACCCAACAGAACACCGATAGGACCGCCGAGAATGCCGACCAGTGAACCAATGAGGCTGCCCGTCCATGTGCCTTCGACCGTATTGGCGGTAAAGTCGGTGCTTTCTGCTGGGATAATCAGGTCATTTTCCTTTTTAACCAAAACGGCTTGTGCCACCAAAGCATCTGTTGTCTGCGAGTAAGCTTTCAATTCAGAAAAGGCTTGATAAGCTTCGCTGGAGATGTTGAATAAGGCAACGATGATGTTTTGTTTCATAAGTCCACTCCTGTAGATTGAAAGATTTAAGAACATACTAGTTGTATGCAGTGTCATTATAAATTGCAAGGGGGGGGGGGAAGCAATGCGGCAAACAAAACTTTGCCTATATAAAGCCTGTAGAACCGGCAAACGGATAACGAACAATACCCAGCCTTGCCTGTAGGAAATCGTCGCATCGTTCACACCACAGGTTGAGAGAAATAAGCCTGCAAGACCTCAAGCGTCGTCTGAAATCCGTTTCCACTCCAACGCTAAATCGTACAAGGCTTTTTTGCTTTCGCCGGTAATCTTGGCGGCAAGCTCGGCTGCTTGTTTGGTCGGCAACTCGGCCTCAAGGATTTTCATGGTATTTTGCGCCGCTTCGGGCAAATCGCTGTGTTTCTCTTTCACGGCAGGATGCAACACCAGCACCATCTCGCCGCGCGTTTGGTTGCTGTCGTTTTTGAGGGCGGCTTGGATTTCGGCAACCGTGCCGCTGAGGAAGGTTTCAAACGTTTTGGTGATTTCGCGCGCCAAAGTCAAACGGCGTTCGGGGAACTGCGCGGCCATATCCGCAAGGCTTGCTTCGATACGGTGCGGCGTTTCAAACATCACAATCGGAAAATCGGCTTCCGCCCATTTGGCCAGCAGCTTTTGGCGTTCGCCGGCCTTAGGCGGCAGGAAACCGTTGAAGTAAAAATCAGATTCCGTCACACCGGCCACGCTCAACGCCCCCATGACCGCGCTTGCGCCGACCACGGGCACCACTTTAAATCCGGCTTCGCGCACGCGGGCGGCAAGTTTTGCACCGGGATCGCAAACCGCAGGCGTACCCGCATCGGAAACTTGGGCAACGATCAGGCCGTCTGAAAGATGGGCGATGATTTTATCGGCCATTTGCTGCTCGTTGTGTTCTCGCACGCTCACGAGTTTGCCCTGAATACCGTACGCACTCAAAAGCTGGGCGGTAACGCGGGTATCCTCGGCGCAGATAATGTCGGCCTTTTGCAGCACGGCCAGCGCGCGCAACGTTATGTCGGCTAAATTGCCGATGGGTGTGGCGACAACGTATAATGTCTGTTTTTCGATGCTGTCGACGGCTTTTTGCAGGTGTTTTGTGTACATAGATTCAAGGCCGTCTGAAACGGCGTCTCTTTAAAAACAATAATTATATAACGGGTAAACTTTTCATGCGCTTAAACCACAAACAGGGGGCGGCGGCCGAAGATGCGGCACTGGCGTTCCTGCTGGGCAAAGGCTGCTCGCTGCTGGCACGGAACTGGCATTGCGCCTACGGCGAAATCGATTTAATCGTCAAAAACGGCGGTACGATTGTGTTTGTTGAAGTAAAATACCGCAAAAACCGAGGTTTCGGTGGTGCCGCATACAGCATCTCGCCGTCCAAATTATTGAAATTGCAACGAAGTGTAGAGTATTATCTGCAAAAGCACGGGTTAAACCATGCGCCCTGCCGCCTGGACGCGGTACTGATCGAGGGCGACGGTCCGCCCGAATGGATTCAAAATATTACAGGTTAACCTCATGACAACATTACAAGAACGCGTTTCCGCACATTTTGCCGAGAGCATCCGCGCCAAGCAGGAAGCTGAAAAAGTACTGGTCGAGCCGACCGCACAGGCCGCCGAGCTGATGCTGCAATGCCTGATGAACGACGGCAAAATCCTGGCCTGCGGCAACGGCGGTTCGGCTGCCGACGCGCAACACTTCGCCGCCGAAATGACCGGCCGTTTTGAAAAAGAACGCATGGAATTGGCCGCTGTCGCGCTGACGACGGATACTTCCGCACTGACCGCCATCGGCAACGACTACGGTTTCGACCATGTATTCAGCAAACAAGTGCGCGCACTCGGACGTGCCGGCGACGTATTGGTCGGCATCTCCACCTCCGGCAATTCCGCCAACGTTATCGAAGCCATCAAAGCGGCACACGAACGCGATATGCACGTCATCGCCATGACCGGACGCGACGGCGGCAAAATCGCCGCCATGCTCAAAGATACCGACGTTTTGCTCAACGTCCCTTATCCGCGCACTGCCCGCATTCAGGAAAACCATATCCTGCTGATACACGCCATGTGCGACTGTATCGACTCCGCCCTGCTTGAAGGCATGTAACCCTTTCTTTTCAGACGGCCCATCCCTTAAAGGCCGTCTGAACGCCCACCCGTCCATACCCAAGGAAAAGGATATGAAGAATATCAAACGCTACGCCCTCCCCGTTCTGACAGCGACCCTCTTGAGCCTGAGTCTGAGCGGCTGCGTCGGCGCACTGATCGGCGGTGCTGCCGTCGGCACCAAATCCGCCGTCGACCGCCGCACCACAGGCGCGCAAACCGACGACAACGTTATGGCCCTGCGCGTCGAAACCACCGCACGCTCCTATCTGCGCCAAAACAACCAAGTCGAAGGCTACAAGCCCAAACTGAACGTTGTCGGCTACAACCGCCACCTGCTCCTGCTCGGCCAAGTGGCTACCGAAGGCGAAAAACAATTTGTTGAACGCATCGCCCGTTCCGAACAAGCCGCAGAAGGCGTGTACAACTACATTACTGTCGCCTCACAAGCGCGTTCGTTCGGTGATGTGACCAACGATACTTGGGGTACATCCAAAGTCCGCGCCACCCTGTTGGGCCTCAGCCCGGCCACCCAGGCACGCGTCAAAATCGTGACTTACGGCAACGTGACCTATGTGATGGGCATCCTCACGCCGGACGAACAAGCCCGCGTGACCCAAAAAGTCAGCACGACCGTCGGCGTACAAAAAGTCGTGACCCTCTATCAAAACTACGTTGCCAACTGATTCACAGGCAACCCGGGGCCGTCTGAATATTCAGACGGCCATTCCTCCAACGATTACCCGCCACATCATGTCCAAGAATAATAAAACCCCTTTCCAACTTAAGCCCAAACACCTAATCCGCGCTTTATTCCTTGTCAGCTTTATCGCCGTCGCAGCCCTTGTTGCCGGCGTATTCAGCACCCTAAACTCCGGTAAAACCGACGTACCCGAAAAAAGTCCTGCCGAACAAACCGACACACGCATTGAAGTTTGGCGCCCCAACGGCACTGTCGAACCTGAAACCGTCCAACCTGCCAAAGACGGCGACGCAAAAACCGCCTCCGGCAATCCTGTCGTCCCACAAGACGAAAAAGGCGAAAAAGCGGAAGAAGGTATAAAAAACGACCGCTCCACTGTACACCGCAGCAAACGCACTGAAAACAAACGCGCTGAAACCGACAAATCAGAAAACACACAATCCGACAACAGCAGTTCTGCCGCTCCAAACAAACCGAAAGCAGACAGCCAGCCGGTAGAAAACAAAGCCGCAAGCAATAAACCTGCCGCACAAGCAGTAGAAAACAAACCGGAAAAAGCCAAAGCCCCCGAGTCCAAACCGACTCCGAAAGCCGAGCCCGAGGCCAAACCACAAGCCAAACCGCGCAATAAAGACAATCTCGACAACCTGTTTTAAACAGACGGCACACCCGTCCCGTTCAGACGGCCCCCATGCCGTCTGAAACAAGAAGGAAACCTCATGGACAAAGTCATCATCAAAACCCCCGAAGAAATCGAAAAAATGCGCGAACTCGGCCGCTTGGTCGCCGAAGCCCTCGATTACATCGGCCAATTCGTCAAACCCGGCGTCACCACCAACGAAATCGACAAACTCGTTTACGACTACCACGTCAACGTTCAAGGCGGTTATCCGGCCCCCCTCAACTACGGCAACCCGCCCTACCCGAAATCCTGCTGCACCTCCGTCAACCACGTCATCTGCCACGGCATTCCCGATGACAAGCCCCTGAAAGAAGGCGACATCGTCAACATCGACCTGACCATTAAAAAAGACGGTTTCCACGGTGACTCCAGCCGTATGTTTACCGTCGGCAAAGTCTCCCCGATTGCCCAACGCCTAATCGACGTAACCCACGCCTCCATGATGGCGGGTATTGAAGCGGTCAAACCCGGCGCCACCCTCGGCGATGTCGGCTATGCCTGCCAACAGGTTGCCGAAAATGCCGGCTACTCCGTCGTACAGGAATTCTGCGGACACGGCATCGGCCGCGGCTTCCACGAAGCGCCGCAAGTAGTCCATTACGGCCGCAAAGGCGAGGGCCTCGTCCTGAAACCGGGCATGATTTTCACCATCGAGCCGATGATCAACCAAGGCAAACGTCATCTGCGCATCCTGAACGACGGTTGGACAGTGGTCACCAAAGACCGCTCCCTCTCCGCCCAGTGGGAACACGAAGTTTTGGTTACCGAAACCGGCTACGAAATCCTCACCGTCAGCCCTGCCAGCGGTAAGCCTTAACCTTGAAAAAACCTTCAGGCCGTCTGAAAACATAGATTCAGACGGCCTAAAATTTATTCGCATTCTCAATCCAGAAAACCGAATAAAAACTCGAAATTAAGTTTTTACCCATATTGAATTGTTTAATTATGTAAAAATTTGCTTATGCCATATCTAAGATAAACGCATAATTTAATGATTTATATAACAAAATTTTACTGAAATAATGAATTAAGAAATATTTACACAAATTATGGCAGACAGCAGAAAACTTCTTTCGAATATACTGTCTAATTATCTAGATCAGCCATTTGCAATACGCCCACATATCACCCCAAAAAACAATAGGGAAAAGGATGCCGGCATTCTTGCAGACCTTTTTTATGCCTAATGGCATACACTAAATACCACAATAAGGAAGATTCATGAAATCGTTCGAAAAAATTGAAAATATCCGCGATATCCGTAAAAAACTCGGCCTGAACCAAATGGACTTCTGGAGTCGCATTGGTGTGACTCAATCCGGTGGTTCCCGTTACGAGTCCGGCCGCAATATGCCTAAACCTGTACGCGAATTGCTGCGTTTGGTACACATCGAGCGCGTAGATTTGGCTAAAGTAAACCGTGACGACTTGGCCGTTGCTTCCCTGCTGAAAAACCGCGACCCTGAGTTATACGCTTCTCTGAAAAAAGAAGCCAAAGCCGACAAAGGCAAATAATCAAGCTATTCAAAAGGCCGTCTGAAACTCTTTTCAGACGGCCTTTTTCCTTTCTACACCCTAAGGGCATGTCGCATACATGCCCTTTTCTATTTACGGCTGATACTGTTTGAAATAGTCCAACACAGTTTGCGGCAGCCATTGCAAATTCAGACGGCCTTGATTGCGGCTGACAAAGCCGACATGACCGCCGTATGCCGGTTGCAGCAGCGTAACGGCTGAAGACACGTCCCGCCCGGTCGGCAGGGCTTCCGGCGGCAGGAAAGGGTCGTTGACGGCGTTGAGCAGCAGCAACGGCGTATTCACGCCTTTCAAGAACGGTTTGCAGGAATTGCGGCGGTAGTAATCGTGGCGGTCGGCAAAACCGTGTAGCGGCGCGGTAAAGCGGTCGTCAAAATCGCCAAGCGTTTTGCAGTTTTGCTGGCTTAAGGCCGTCTGAAACCGGGGAATCGCTCGGGCTTTCGGCAACAGCGAGTTTAAAAAATAGCGCGTGTAAATCAGTCGCGTCATGCCCTGATCAAAACGCGTACCGGCCGCTACGGCATCAACCGGTGCGGAAACGACGGCAGAAGCACGCGGAACGGCATTGCTGCCCTGCTCGCCCAAATATTTGGCCAAGGCATTACCCCCTAAAGAAACTCCGACGGCGTAAATGGTTGAATAGCGTCGGGCCAGCGTGTTGAGCATAAAGGCGATTTCAGTCGTATCGCCGAGGTGGTAGAACACGGGCGCGGTGTTTTCTATGCCGCCGCAACTGCGGAAATGGGCAACCACGCCGTTCCAACCGCGCTGCTGCACGGCTTTCATCAGCTCGACCGCGTAATGGCTCTCACTGCTGCCTTCCAGTCCGTGGAACAAAACCACCAGCGGCGCATCGGGATTGGCGCTGTCGACAAAATCGTAGGCAACTTGGGTTTTGCCGGTACTGTCGGGCAGAAGCTCGCGGCGGTAGTCGGGTGCCTTGCCTTGCAGCAACTTGGCAAACAGAGTGTCGGCGTGGCCGTTTCTGAGCCAATAAGGCGTGTTAGGTGAACGTGTATTCATAATTATTTCTTCTATTTTTCAGACGGCCTGAAGATAAGCATATACACCAGCAAGGCAGTCAGCGTGCCGTTTGTCCAGCCTGCCCAAACGTCGGTGGGATAATGCACGCCCAAATAAACGCGTGAAAACCCGGTCAACAGGGCAAAGGAAATACCACCTATCCAAGCGGCGCGGCGGTAGAGCGTGCGGCGGCAAAGCAATATCAGCATGACGGCAATGGCGGCGGAAAACGTACTGTGGCCGCTGGGGAAGGAAAAATTGCTCTCTTCAATCAGGCGCGGCCAAAGCAGCGGACGTTCGCGGGCAAACCATACCTTCACAATCAGCATGTTCAAAGTCGGCACCAATGCCGCCAACACGCAAAACAGTGCCTCGCGCTTCTTATCGGCAAAATACAGGGCTGCGGCGACTGCGCCGATCAGCGGCACGGCAATCGCGGTTTTGCCCAGATAGTGCAACACGGTGGCAATCGGGTCAAACCATGTGCCCGCGTGGGCATGGACGGCGTGCATCAGCGGCGGCTCAAAAGCAAAGCCGCCATATTGCGCCAGCCAAATGCCGATGATGAGGGTCGGCGGCAAAAACAGCAAAGAGGCAAAAGTCAGTGCGCGTCTGGATTGGGCTGGGGATAAGTGCATTATTCCACCGTTTCTTTCAAAGTCGCGCCAATCGCCTGCAAACCCTGCAACGCATCTTCCCACGCAGCATCCAGCAAGCGGCAGGCCTCGCCTTCCGCTTTGATGCCGAACTCAATATGCGGCGGAGTATAACGGCCGTCTGAATCGGTACGGCCCACAGTAGGCAGGCTGTAAGAACGGATACCGGCGTAGGTACGCTCAAGATGTTCCATAATCGGCGTAATGCGCGATTCGGGCTGGTCGAACACATACACGCTGCGGCTGCCGCGTTCGGTTTGGTTGAAGCGGTCAGCGTAATAAGTTTCCAATACCCATTCCGCCATCGGGTGCGCCATCACAGGGAAACCGGGGAAGAAATAGTGCTCGCGGATGGAAAATCCGGCGATGTTGTTAAACGGATTGGGCACCAATTCCACGCCTTCGGGAAAATCCGCCATCTTCAGGCGTTGGGCGTGTTCCGGCGAATCAAGCGGTTCGCCGCGTTTCCGGGTTACACCTTCGATAAACTTGGCGGCTTCAGGATGGCGGACGACAGGCAAATCCAAAGCAGCCGCTGCGGCTTGGCGCGTGTGGTCGTCAGGCGTAGAGCCGATACCGCCGGTAACGAAAGTCGGCAGGCCGTCTGAAAAACTGCGGCGCAGTTGTTTGACCAGCAATTCGGGTTCATCGGGCAGATATTGCACCTGATTGAGCTTCAGCCCGCGCGATTCCAATAAAGATTTGAAAAAGGCGAAATGCTTGTCTTGGCGGCTGCCGTGCAGGATTTCGTCGCCGATGATAATGAGGTTAAAAGCGTTCATGATGAGGTTTCTTTAATGCGGCCCTCCGAACATTCAGACGGCCTATTGCTGACAATGTATTCCATTTATAAGATAATGGTTTCAACTTTTCAAGTCTGGAGGAATCCCAATGAGCCAAAACCATACCATTTTACAAAATCTCCCCATCGGTCAAAAAGTCGGCATCGCCTTCTCCGGCGGTCTTGATACCTCTGCCGCGCTGTTGTGGATGAAACTCAAAGGCGCGCTGCCTTACGCCTACACCGCAAACCTCGGTCAGCCCGACGAAGACGATTACAATGCCATTCCTAAAAAAGCGATGGAATACGGCGCAGAAAACGCCCGCTTAATCGACTGCCGCGCGCAGTTGGCACACGAAGGCATCGCCGCCATCCAATGCGGCGCGTTCCACGTTTCCACCGGCGGCATCGCCTATTTCAACACCACGCCTTTGGGCCGCGCCGTGACCGGCACCATGCTCGTTTCCGCCATGAAAGAAGACGATGTGAATATCTGGGGCGACGGCAGCACCTACAAAGGCAACGACATCGAGCGTTTCTACCGCTACGGCCTCTTAACCAATCCCGCGCTGAAAATCTACAAACCTTGGCTCGACCAACAATTTATCGACGAACTCGGCGGCCGTCACGAAATGAGCGAATTTCTGATTGCCAACGGCTTCAACTACAAAATGTCGGTAGAAAAAGCCTATTCCACCGACTCCAACATGCTGGGTGCCACCCACGAAGCCAAAGACTTGGAATTCCTCAACAGCGGCATCAAGATCGTTAAGCCCATCATGGGCGTTGCCTTCTGGGACGAAAACGTCGAAGTCAAACCCGAAGAAGTCAGCGTGCGCTTTGAAGAAGGCGTGCCGGTTGCATTAAACGGCAAAGAATACGCCGACCCCGTCGAACTCTTCCTCGAAGCCAACCGCATCGGCGGACGCCACGGTTTGGGCATGAGCGACCAAATCGAAAACCGCATCATCGAAGCCAAATCGCGCGGCATCTACGAAGCCCCGGGCATGGCATTGTTCCACATCGCCTACGAACGCTTGGTAACCGGTATCCACAACGAAGACACCATCGAACAATACCGCATCAACGGCCTGCGCCTCGGCCGCCTGCTCTACCAAGGCCGCTGGTTTGACAGCCAAGCCCTCATGTTGCGCGAAACCGCACAACGCTGGGTTGCCAAAGCCATTACCGGCGAAGTTACCCTCGAACTGCGCCGCGGCAACGACTATTCGATTCTGAACACCGAATCGCCCAACCTGACCTACCAACCCGAACGCCTGAGCATGGAAAAAGTTGAAGACGCCGCATTCACCCCGCTCGACCGCATCGGCCAACTGACCATGCGCAACCTCGACATCACCGACACCCGCGCCAAACTGGGTATTTACTCGCAAAGCGGTTTGTTGTCCTTGGGCGAAGGTTCCGTATTGCCGCAGTTGAACAATAAAGAGTAGAATCATAGGGGGTCTTAAGGCCCCCTTATTTTAAAGGAATAAAATGAAAGAATATAAAGCCGTCATTTATCAAGAGAACCTGCTTTCCAGCTTGATTTTCGGCAGCGCCAAAATCAATCCGGTCAAATTCAGCGATTTCCTCAACAGCCACGCTTCGCAAGGCTGGAAGGTCGTTACCATGGAAAAAGACCAGCGCCGCATGCTGCTGTTTTTCGTGCGTGAAGCCTACGTCGTCATTTTGGAAAAAGAACGTGTTTAAACTCGGCGTCTATGCCTGTCTCGGATTGTTCGTCAGCTGGGTGTTGCTCTTAATTTTGCAACTTTGGTTTTCCTTCATCGATGCCGATTTGTTTCTCAAAATCACCCTGACCATGGCGGGTCTTTTCATTATCATTTTGGCCAGCTTACTGGTCATCAGCCAGTATTTTTCCGAAAAGAAAATGAAGGACGACGGATTTATCAACTGATACTGCTTCGGGAAGCACCATGTATGCTTTATCCGAAACCTTGACGCAAAATCCTTGTTTAATAGACAAGGCCGTCTGAAATGTAAGTTTCAGACGGCCTGATTACCCTCCTCAAAGCTACTGAATACCATGAAATTCTTTTCCCACTTTTATCTTGAAAACCATATGTATTTCAACGACTACTTGAAATACGTCCTGATTTTCGCCGCCCTCGTCGTCCTCCTGCTCGCCGTATCGCAATACCTGCGCCACCGCATGGACACCAAATACCGCGACCTGAGCATAATTGCGCTGCTGTTGCTTATCCTCATCTGCGGCACGCAATATCTTTCATACAGCGAGCGTCAAAACTTTGCCGCCGATACTTCGCGCATGGTGGGTTTTCTCAATGCCTTGATTGAAAACCAAAAAGTTGAAAAACAAGATATCATCGTCAACAGCACGCGCCTGTTCAACGGCATGATTATCGGCATCAAAAACCAATACTACGAAGTACATTTCAATCAAGACTTCTCCGCCTACACGCTGACGCCCATCAATTTGGTCAACAACAATATCGAACTCATCGATAAAGAATAACAGGATACACACATGGAAGCATACTCCCTGCTCGCCCTCAAACTACTGATGGGTATTTTAGGTTTGATTTTGCAAATCAACCTCTTAGGTAAAGGTAACCTCGCGCCGACCTCCGCCATGGACCAAGTGCAAAACTATGTACTCGGCGGCATCATCGGCGGCGTGATTTACAGCGACAGCGTCGGCCTGCTGCAATTTTTCCTCGTACTGATTTTGTGGACGCTGTTGGTCTTGAGCCTGAAATTCATCAAAAACCACAACCGCTGGGTCAAATCCATCATTGACGGCAAATCCGTCTGGGTTATCGTCAACGGCAAAATCCAAACCGATGAATGCATGAAAAACGGCATCAGCGCACACGACCTCATGTTCAAACTCCGCGCCGCCGGCATCTACGAAATCTCTGCCGTCAAACGCGCCGTGATGGAACAAAACGGCCAGCTCGCCGTCATTAAGTACGGCGACGAAAGCCTGCGCTATCCGCTGATTACAGACGGCCAAGTCGACCCCGACATCCTCGAAATCATTAAGCGTGACGAAGAGTGGCTGCAACAAGAACTCGACCGCCTCCACCTTGAAGCCTCGCAAGTCTATATCGGCGAATACATAGACGGAAAATTGGTGGCACACCGTTATCCTTCTTGATTTGAAAATAGCAGGCCGTCTGAAACCTTGTTTTCAGACGGCCTTTTTGTATCCGGTGCAAATACTGTTTTTTAATCGCGATATTCAAACGTTGCACCCAAAAATTGAGCCAGTGCGGAGACGTGGGAATGTCGGGGGTCTTTGACGGCGGTCAGCAACAAGATATTGCCATGCTGTTTTTCCAAATCCAGCAGCCGCTTGATGGCGGCCTGCTCGGCATCGCCTTGCAGCTCTTCGTGATAACGGCTGACAAAACCGTCAAAATTTTGAGCCGGATTTTCATGATACCAGCGGCGCAGGTTTGCGCTGGGTGTAATGTCTTTCAGCCAAAGCGTAGTGGCGAAAACTTCTTTATGGACGCCGCGCGGATAGAGGCGGTCGATAAAGACGGCGGTTTGTTTAGAATCGGGTTGATAGGCGTAAATGCGCTGTACGGTAAACATTTTTTCTCGTCTCCAATGGATTCAGGCCATCTGAAAATTCAGACGGCCTGATATTTTTTAGGGTTTAAAACAGTTTTTTGACTTCGGCTTCGATGTCGTCGGCACGCATAAAGGTTTCGCCGATCAGGAAAGTATGCACGCCGTGGCCGCGCATGAAATCGACGTCTTCTTTGTTGCGGATGCCGCTTTCGGTTACAACGGTTTTGCCGTTTAATTCGGGCAAGAGGTCGAGGGTTTGTTGCAGGGTTACTTCAAACGTACGCAGGTTGCGGTTGTTGACACCCCACAACGGCGTGGTCATGTTGCGGCATTTTTCCAGCTCGGACGCATCGTGCAACTCCAACAAGACAGTCATGCCCAATTCGTGGGCAACGGCTTCAAAACGCTCAAGCTGCCCGGCTTCCAATGCGGCGGCAATCAGAAGAACCGCATCCGCACCCCACGCGCGCGCCTGATAGATTTGGTATTCATCGATGATGAAATCTTTACGCAAGACCGGCAGCTCCACGGCCGCACGCGCCTGTTTCAAATACTCGGGCGAGCCTTGGAAATAAGGTTCGTCCGTCAACACGGACAAACAGGCCGCGCCGGCTTTTTCATAGGCAACGGCAATTTCGGCAGGATGAAAATCAGGACGGATCAGGCCTTTGCTCGGGCTGGCTTTTTTGACTTCGGCAATAATGGCGGGCAGGTTTTGCGCGTGTTTTGCACGGATCGAGCCGATAAAGCTGCGAACCGGCGCGGCTGCCTGCGCTTGGGCTTTGATGTCTTCCAAGGAAACGGAGGCTTTTTGGGCGGCGACTTCTTCTGCTTTGGTGGCAAGGATTTTGTTGAGAATATCGGTCATGGCGTTTTTCTATTGGGGCTGATTTTCGGGTTTGAGTCGTGCAACATGCTGCCGCAGATTAGATTTCAGACGGCCTGAATGTCGCTATTTTAATGGTTTGAAAAAAGGCGGGCAAGAATGCCCGCCTTTGCGTCTGCTTCAATTTAGTGATGAATGCCCAAAACGGACGCGTTGTGGCTGATGATTTCGTCCGCCAAAGACGGATTGTCGTTCAGCTTGATACCGTAGCCGGGCACCAATTCTTTCAGACGGCCTGACCATGATTCGGCATGATCTGGGAAGCATTGGTTGATCAGCTTAATCATCAAAGGTACGGCGGTTGATGCACCTGGGGACGCGCCCAGCAATGCGGCCAGCGAGCCGTCGGCATGGGCGACGATTTCGGTACCAAATTGGAGTATGCCGCCTTTTTTCGGGTCTTTTTTGATGATTTGCACACGCTGACCGGCGGTAATCAGTTCCCAATCGTCAGGGTTGGCTTCGGGATAGTAGTCGAGCAGCGAGGCGAAGCGTTCTTCTTTGGTTTTGCGCAATTCGCCCAAGAGGTATTTGGTCAGCGGCATATTGTCCCAACCGGCGCGGAGCATGGGGTAGAGGTTGTCCATGTGGATGGACATCGGCAAATCCATGAGCGAGCCTTGTTTGAGGAAGTTGGGGCGGAAGCCTGCATACGGGCCGAACATCAAATGGCGTTGGCCGTCCACGTTGCGGGTATCCAAATGCGGAACGGACATAGGGGGCGCGCCGACGGAGGCTTGGCCGTACACTTTGGCGTTGTGTTGCGCGGCCGTTTCGGGATTGCTGTTGCGGAAGAAGAGGCCGGAAACCGGAAAGCCGCCGTAGCCTTTGCCTTCGGGGATACCGGATTTTTGCAGCAGGGTCAGTGCGCCGCCGCCTGCGCCGAGGAAGACGAAACGGGTGCGGAGTGTCAACGGGTCGTCATCGTCTTTGGTGCTGCTGGTTTTCAGCACCCATGCGCCGTCCGATTCGCGGTTGAGGTCATCGACATGGCGGTTGAATTTGATTTTTACGCCTTTGTCGCTCAAGTATTTGACCATCTGGCGGGTCAGGCTGCCGAAATCGACGTCTGTGCCTTCGGCGGAGTAGTTGGCGGCAATGGATTGGTTTTCATCACGGCCGTTGACAACCAGCGGCGCCCATTCGGCAATTTTGGCGCGGTCGGTAGAAAACTCCATTTTTTCAAAGAGTTTTTGGTTTTTGAACACGTCGAAACGTTTTTGCAGATAACTGCAATGGTCGGCGTTCATCACCAGCGACATATGGGGGACGGAATTGATGAAAGTGCGGTCGGTCAGTTTGCCTTCTTCGACCAAAGTCGCCCAAAATTGGCGGCTGATATGGAATTGTTCGGCAATATTGAGGGCGCGGGTCGGATCGATCGTGCCGTCGGCAGTCAGGGGCGCATAGTTCAATTCACACAGCGCAGAGTGTCCCGTACCGGCATTGTTCCATGCATTTGATGATTCCAACGCTACATCTTCCAAGCGTTCGATCAGGGTGATTTCCCAAGATGGTTCGAGTTCTTTGAGCAATACGCCCAAAGTGGCGCTCATAATGCCACCGCCTACTAATACGACATCGGTTGCTTCAGCCATGGTTTTACTCCTACTAAAGTCAGGCATGGTTTGCCTTGTGGTTATCTATCATTATAAACAACTGATTTCATAGGAATTATTTTGTATTTTTGTTGTATGTGAAACTTTTGTTGCCTGCTGAGTTTCCGAGCGTAAATGGCGGAAGGCAGTTTCGGTTTGGGTTCCAGATTTCAGGTCTTTATAATATGTTATTGAGAATTTAGTAGATTTTACGGAGAAATGCAAAGATTTTCTGTTCGGTTCATATAAAAATAAGAGATTAGGCCGTCTGAAAACGTTTTCTTACCCTTTATCCGCCAACGTTTGCCAAGAAAAAAGAATTTTTCATTTCTTTTTTAATTGACCGTTTTTGTCAGCAATTTCAGCGCTAACAAACGTGAATCAACCGCCAATCTGCTATCATTTCGACTTATCCCACAACAAGGCAAACCGCCATGTATCTGACACAAGAAAAACCCTACCGCCCCCTATTGGTCGCACTGATGTTCCTCACCCTGCCGCTGGCGATGATATTGCACAATATAGTGCAAATCGCCTTTTCAGACGGCCAAGGACTGCTGGTCACGGTCAAAGACGGCGCATGGGCATGGCAAAGCGGCTGGCAGGACTCCGTCGCATGGTTCGTCTGCGGCATGTTTGCCTTCCTCAACCTGCCGATTGCCGGCGGACTGACCAAGCTGGCGTATAAAAAAATGATGCGCCGGCATTCGCGTTACGCCATTTTCCTTGCCGGTGTCGCAGCGTGTACCTCGGCGGCGGCAGGTTTGATTTTTGAAGCCATCTTAGGCAATGCCGCATTGGCCGGTATGCGCGGACAAGGCGTGTTTTACTACACCCTCTCCGTATGGATCATCGCCATGCTGACCCTGCCCAAACAGCTCACGCGCGCGCCGGAGCAGCCCATCGTCTTTCACAAAATGAAACGTTGATTCAACGAGTGCAAACATTTTCAGACGGCATGCTTTCCGTTACCATTACATCCAACGCGTTTTAACCAATAAGGAATAACAAATGAATCAGGCGCAACAGCTCCGCGACGGCATACAGGCACTGGGTTTGGACATCGACGAAGCCAAACAGGCCAAACTGCTAGACTATGCCGCCCTGCTGCAAAAGTGGAACAAAACCTACAACCTGACCGCCCTGCGCGATCCCGCCCAAACCGTCAGCCACCACCTGCTCGACAGCCTGACCCTCTTGCCCTATATCGAACACGCCCAAACCATGCTCGACGTCGGCTCCGGCGGCGGACAGCCCGGCATACCCACCGCCATCTGCCGCCCCGACCTCGACATCACCCTCCTCGATGCCAACACCAAAAAAACCGCCTTTCTGCAACAAGCCGTCATCGAACTCGGCCTTAAAAACGTCCGCGTCATCAGCGGCCGCGTAGAAGCCGCCGCCGACTGCCGCGCCGACGTCATCACCAGCCGCGCCTTTGCCGAACTCGCCGACTTCGTCAACTGGACCGAGCACCTCCTCAAAGACGGCGGCTACTGGGCGGCCATGAAAGGCGTATACCCGCAAGAAGAAATCGACAAACTGCCCGAAAGCGTCGCCGTCGAAAAAGTCGAAGCATTGCATGTCCCTCAACTCAATGCCGAACGCCATATCGTCATCATCCGCAAAAAGGCCGTCTGAAAACAACCCAAGCATACCGAATAACGGTACAATCCAGCCATCCACACTTAACACGACAGCAAAGCACATGAGCGCACAAATCCTCGCCGTCGCCAACCAAAAAGGCGGAGTCGGCAAAACCACCACCACCGTCAACCTAGCCGCCTCCCTGGCCTCCAAAGGCCGCCGCGTCCTCGTCGTCGACCTCGACCCCCAAGGCAACGCCACCACAGGCAGCGGCATCAACAAAGCCACCATCGAAAACGGCGTTTACCAAGTCGTCCTCGGCGAAACCGACATCCCCAACGCCGTCGTCCGCAGCAAAGAAGGCGGCTACGACGTATTGGGCGCCAACCGCACACTGGCCGGCGCAGAAGTCGAACTCGTCCAAGAAATCGCACGCGAAGTCCGCCTCAAAAACGCCCTGCAGCTCGTTGCCGACGACTACGACTACGTCCTCATCGACTGCCCCCCGTCCCTAACCCTGCTCACCCTCAACGGCTTAGTCGCCGCCAACGGCGTCATCGTCCCCATGCTTTGCGAATACTACGCCCTCGAAGGCATTTCCGACCTCGTGGCCACCGTCCGCAAAATCCGCCAAGCCATCAACCCCGACCTCGACGTAACCGGCATCGTCCGCACCATGTACGACAGCCGCAGCCGCCTCGTTGTCGAAGTCAGCGAACAGCTCAAACAACACTTCGGCAACCTGCTCTTCGATACCGTCATCCCCCGCAACATCCGCCTCGCCGAAGCCCCCAGCCACGGCCTCCCCGCCCTCGCCTACGATGCCCACGCCAAAGGCACCCAAGCTTATCTCGACTTGGCCAATGAACTGATTGCAAGGTTAGAAAAATAAACAGAAATATTGAATATAAAAAGGCCGTCTGAAAGTTAAAGAGTACTTTCAGACGGCCTTTGGTTTGATTGGAACGAATATTTCTTAAAGACCGCGTGCGTGCGTACCGCACACACCCTACAGACGGGTTTTGTGGGATTGCAGGTAGGGTGTGTGCCCAAAGGCACGCACGCGGTTTGATGCAGGCTACAGCTTGCTGCTCACCCTCAACGGCCTGGTCGCCGCCAACGGCGTCATCGTCCCCATGCTTTGCGAATACTACGCCCTCGAAGGCATTTCCGACCTCGTGGCCACCGTCCGCAAAATCCGCCAAGCCATCAACCCCGACCTCGACGTAACCGGCATCGTCCGCACCATGTACGACAGCCGCAGCCGCCTCGTTGTCGAAGTCAGCGAACAGCTCAAACAACACTTCGGCAACCTGCTCTTCGATACCGTCATCCCCCGCAACATCCGCCTCGCCGAAGCCCCCAGCCACGGCCTCCCCGCCCTCGCCTACGACGCCCACGCCAAAGGCACCCAAGCTTATCTCGACTTGGCCGATGAACTGATTGCACGGTTGGAAAAATAAACAGAAATATGAATATAAAAAGGCCGTCTGAAAGTTGGGAAATACTTTCAGACGGCCTTTGGTTTGATTGGAAAGAACATTTTAAAAAGACCGCGTGCGTGCGTACCGCACACACCCTACGTATCAATTTCAAACTCTTTATGACTCATAGGTAGGATGTGAAAGGCACCCATATGGACAGTTATGCTTGCTCCAACCAATTGGAATATTTTTGTTCTATATTGTTTAGATAATCAAATTTCAAATTAGTAAGTTGTTGTTTATATTCAGGCGATTTTATAAAATCTAAAGGATTACTGCGTAATTCTGCAAGTTTTTCTGTACTGAGTAACTCCAAATTGATTCGCTTTTTCAAATGAGATAGTCTTAATTCTAAAATAGAGACCCTTGCGGTTAGGATGTTTTCCAATGTAGCTTCTCCCAAAGCACGATCAGAAAATAGTACTTCCATTTCTTCAAACAGTTTTTCGATATATTGAGCAGTTGCATCTTTCCCTTTGGATGCTTCAGTGCGTTTAAAATTTAACCCACTTAAAATAATACTATTTGTCCACCCCATAAAGGCGGTAGTTAATGAGACAATAAATGCAGTTGATTTATTTTCTGTCAGCCACCACGCAATAAGAAAAATACAGCATGCAGGTAATAGACAGAATCTTGCAATGTGTTTTTGTTGAGCTGAAAATTCAAGCTTCATTTCGTTTTTTCTCAGCAAATTTCATACGATCGTCTATCAATGCCTCGATACTTGGCAAATCCTTATGTTCATAAGTTAACCTTCCTTGAAGATCCGACAAGGAGTATTCTCCGCTAGAAATAAGTCCGCCAAATGCTTCATCAATAAATGAGCGTGCATATCGATTGTATCCTGTTAGATCAACATGTACTTGCTTATATTGTTCTAGAGCAGGAATTAGAAAATTCTTTCGAAAATTTTCACCAGTTGTATCTTCTTCGTCTTGTTGCACTTCACTAGAATAGCGACCATATGGAGATGAACTATAATCTTTAACAAGATTGATAATTTTTCTTTCGTTTGTCATGTTTTTACCTTAATATTCCACTGAATAAGAGTACCTGTTAAATGCTTTGGTAAGCATACTAATTTTGGTGTTAAAGCATCATCTATAAATTTTACACGACCTAAACCACTAAAAATCCATAGTACTCCATTATCGTTGGTGCTAACCAATGCTTTAATAGATTTACTACCTTGCCCGTGCTTTAATTCATCTTTACCTGTTTTACGAGTGAAATCCCCTATCATTGCAAGATAAATTTTCCATTCGTCAGGAAAAACTTTAGGTAAAGTTGCATTTTGAAGAACAGAAAACATCTGTTCAAAAGATGTATAATGTTGATTTAATTCAGGATATTCATTGTAATGTTTTTGTAATTCTGCAATGCTTTCTGGTTGGGTAAAATCCAAATCTTTTTGGGTTAAATGAATTTCTAAACTTTTAGGAATGCCAATTCCTGCATCATAAATAACTAAAAATAATTGATCTCCAATTACTTCACAAAGAAGCCACCATCTTTTTATAATATGGTCATTTTTTCCAAGATAGGCATGAGCCGTAACATTGTTGATAGCTTCTTGTATTGCATCTGCATAGATATTTTCTAATGTTGGAGGCATGTCTTTGTATATTTTCTTTACTATAAAATCAATAATTTCCTCCCTAAATCTCCCTCCATTACTACTAACAATTGGTAAGTATTTTTTATCAAATTGATTTTTAGATACTTTATTCTGACATAATTCAATTAATCCAGACCTTCTAAGTGTTTTTATAACACCTGGAGCTTCTCTATTATTGGGTAGAATAAGGGTAATACTTTTTTTGAAGTCTATGATTAATCTTTCTGCAATTGAAAAAATTATCACTAATGCAGCAGCTTTTAAAATTCGATTTTGGCGAAAGTTTATGGTGATATTTGATATTTCATTTTCTTGATAGTTCTGTAATTGATGAATAAAATTTAGACTTTGCTCAACATCATTTGTTCCATAAATATCTAATACTTCTGGAGCATATAAAGTTTTTAAAAA
>ERZ1674171.45-NODE-46-length-22150-cov-16.512152_pt1 | contig 22150 bp, 22 predicted proteins | sample MGYA00581291_ERZ1674171 | MGnify/ENA primary metagenome ERZ1674171 (study PRJEB41354, sample SAMEA4873344) | human saliva metagenome | biome: human-associated habitat [ENVO:00009003]; feature: mouth environment [ENVO:08000002]; material: saliva material... | reverse complement strand
GATTGCATCCTGATATTGAGGCATTACGTAAGGCCTGTGCTTTAGGTATCGATGGAGTTTCTCTCCTTGGCATAAGTAAAGCTGCTGAAGAAATTGGTTTCCATACAATTGGAGGTCGACTTACCCTAGACTCGCTCATCACAGAGGCTAAGCTACCCTGCATCCTTCACTGGAAGCAAAATCACTTTGTAGTCCTTTATAAAGTACGTAGGAAGAAGCATCATCCTATATTTTACGTTGCAGATCCAGGGAAGGGCTTGCTTGAGTACAGTGAGCGAGAGCTCCAAGCATATTGGATCAGCACCCAAAGCCAGGGAGAAGAGAAAGGCATTGCGCTGCTTCTAGAGCCAACCTCACTCTTCCATACCCTTGTCGCAGCGCAAAAGATAGACAGAAGGACAATGAAGGGAGCTACGCCCTCTCGCCTTAGCTTTCTTTGGGGCTATCTAAAGAAGTACCACAGCTATTTCTTTCAGCTTATGTTCGGGCTGTTCCTGGCTTCTCTGCTGCAGCTCATCTTCCCATTTCTCACACAATCGATGGTAGACACTGGGATTGGAGGCAAGGAGATTAGCTTTATCTGGCTTGTACTTCTGGCACAGCTGATGCTTCTATTTAGCCGCACCATCGTAGACTTCATACGCTCCAAGTTGCTACTTCATATCTCCACACGGATTAACATCTCCCTGATCTCGGACTTCTTCATTAAGCTGATGAAGCTACCCATGTCTTTCTTTGACACAAAGCTTATGGGAGATTTGCTGCAGCGTATCGAAGATCACCGACGGGTAGAGCAGTTCTTAACATCGAATAGCCTGAGCCTCATATTCTCGTTCTTCACTTTTCTTGTTTTTGGCGGAGTCCTAGCGTCCTATAATCTAGGTATTTTCCTCATTTTCATTCTTGGGACTCTATTTTATGCTGGCTGGATTGTACTCTTCCTCAAAAAGCGCAGGGTGCTTGATTATAAATACTTTGAGCAAGCTGGTCGCAATCGCAATGTCACCTACCAGCTTATCAGTGGGATGCAGGAAATCAAGCTTCAGGGCTGCGAGCAGCGTAAGCGTTGGGAATGGGAAGATGTACAGGCTGACTTATTTAAAGTCAGCCTTGAGAGCCTCAATCTTGATCAAATCCAGCAAATAGGTAGTATCACGATCAACGAGATAAAAAACATCCTTATAACTGTCCTTGCTGCTACCGCTGTCATCCATGGAGAGATGACACTTGGGATGATGCTTGCTGTCCAGTATATCATCGGGCAGCTCAATAGTCCGGTTGATAAGCTTATTCATTTCGTGTATTCATGGCAAGAGGTAAGCATTAGTCTGGAGCGTATGAATGAGATCCATCAATCAAAGAATGAAGAGGATAAGGCGCGTACACGAGCTGGATATGGTACAGAAGCTCCTTTAGCGAAATCCTTACATATCAGGGACCTAAGCTTTAAGTATGATCGCTATAGTGAAAAAGATATACTCTCTCATATTACGCTAACTATCCCTCAAGATAAAGTAACAGCAATCGTTGGAGCCAGTGGAAGTGGAAAGACCACACTCCTCAAACTTTTACTTGGGTATTACCCTCCGCTTGAGGGCGCAATCCTCCTTGGAGGCGTCCCTCTGCAGGAATATAAGCTCACATGGTGGCGCAGCGAGTGTGGAGCAGTTATGCAGGAAAGTTTCCTTTTCTCTGACACGATAGCCCGAAACATCGCAGTTAGTGATGAGGAGCCTGAGCTAGAGCGTATCCGTCACGCCGCACGAGTTGCCAATATTGCGGACTACATTGAGGCTCTTCCGTTAGGCTATAACACCATGATAGGACAGGATGGGCAAGGGATAAGCCAAGGACAACGACAGCGGATTCTCATTGCTCGCGTGGTTTATAAAAATCCTCAATTTGTCTTTCTTGATGAGGCAACAAATGCACTTGATGCAAACAATGAGCGAGGAATAACAGAAAATTTGAGCTCTTTCTATAAAGGGAAAACAGTTATTGTGGTAGCTCATCGCCTATCAACGGTACGCTATGCAGACCAGATTGTAGTCCTTGATGCAGGGAAAATCGTTGAGATTGGGACTCATGAGGAGCTCACAGCTAAAAGAGGTAAGTACTATACGCTCGTAAAGAACCAGCTAGAATTAGGGAATTGATATGGGCACCTATGAAAAGGAGATTGGTAAGAGCACTCACGATTTAGAGCTTCGTAGCGAGAAGGTACGCAGTATCATTGGTCAGGTCCCTCCTTCACTGCTTCGCTATGGAGCGCTAGCGATCCTTGCAACACTTGTTATCCTTGTGTATGTAAGCTACTCTATTCCTTACAAGCAGATATATACCGGTACGGCTGTTATTAGAGCGCTCCCTGACTCATTAGAAGCCTCCCCCGCAGCCGTACTTATCAAGTTCTCAGATAGAAGGCCTACATTGTCCCCTACAGAAAAGCTACCAATAACACTGCATACTCCAATGGGAGAAGTTGAGGGTAAACTCGTTAAGCTATCATCATGGAGAGATAGCTTGGGTAGGCAAGAAGCCTTCTGTTTATTTCTATTAAGTGAACTTTCCCTTTTGCAAAACCATGAAGTGGACTTTACGATTGTACGACCTTCAGGGAATATTTTGCAGAAGGTGCTAGGAGATCTTTTCTAGTTATCTTTCAATAAGTGTGCGAGGTTAGGGTCACTCTTGATTCGCTCAATCTCTAACTCTACAAGGGATAGAATTTCTTGCTTGACGCGCTTATAGTTGGTTTCGATGGTCTCGGTGAGACTGTCGGAGCCATCTTCGTTAAGGAACTCCGCGATGATGGGGATAGGTTGGTAAGCCTTGGCTTCGGCTGATACCTTCGCGACATCGACGACAATCTCAGCGTGGAAGATCTTCTGCTCAATGCGCTCATCGAAGTTGTCAGATACGGCCCCGACGAACATCCCCTGCGTAAGGTTACTAATCTTGCTGGCCGGTATCAGGCTATCGAGCTGTGTGGAGATCGAGGTAGATTTATCGTTTCTATTGATGGTCATGGACTGCCGTTGCTGTAGGACCTTCCCGAAGCGTTCGGAGAGGGTCTTGGCTGTCTCACCCACGACCTGACCGCTGAAGACATTCCCCACGGTGTTCTGAATCACCTTGCTCTCCTTATCGCCATAATCACGTGTGAGCTGTGAGAAGTCCTGAAAGCCTAAACATACAGCGACCTTGTTGGAGCGAGCTGTTGCTATGAGGTTATCCAGGCCGCGGAAGTAGATGGTTGGTAGCTCGTCGATGATGACGGAGGACTTAAGCTGCTTCTTCTTGTTGATGAGCTTCACGATGCGAGAATTATACAAGCCAAGAGCCGCAGAGTAGATGTTCTGTCGATCAGGGTTGTTGCCTACAACGAGGACCTTGGGTTCACGTGGGTTATTGATGTCGAGGGTGAAGTCATCGCCAGTCATTACCCAGTAGAGTGCTGGGGAGATCATACGAGAGAGTGGGATCTTTGCCGAGGCGATCTGTCCTTGGAGCTGGTCTTGTGCTCCGCCTTCCCAGGCGTCCATAAAGGGGGACAGGTAGTTGGCGAGCTCATCGTAGGCGGTGAGGATGGGGAAGATTTGGGCGTAGGGTCGGTTGAGGAACTCGATGGCGTGGGGGAAGGTGCAGTACTTACCTCCCTGGTAGATCTTGAGGAACCAGATGATGGCCGCCAGCAAGATGATGGGTGACTCGACGAAGAAGTCTCCCTGCTTCTGTATCCATGTCCGGTTCAGGTTCAGCATGATGGTGTAGGCGGACTCGTAGGCATCGGAGATATCCGTCATGAAGGCGGGATTGATGGGATTACAGCGATGCGACTTGCGCGGATCGTCGAAGTTGATGACAAAGAACTGAGGCTTCACCTCATAGGCATCGAGGTGTGTCAAGAGATGGTTGTAGGCGATCTCCGAGAGGTCTGGGAACTTGTAATCGTAGATGTACATGGCGAATCCCTTCTCGATCTGCTGTTTGATGTAATTATTGACTATAGCGAAGGACTTCCCTGAGCCAGGGGTTCCGAGTACCATGGATGCACGGAAGGGATTAACAATGTTGATCCATCCCTTGTGCCATCGCTTTTTGTAGTAGAAGCGGGTGGGTAGGTTCACGGAGTATTCGTTCTCCAAGAGGCGTGTCTCCTGCATGAAGCTCTCATTCTCGAGGTTGAAGACGTCGTCCATGAGGTTGTTCTTGAGCAGGCGACTCATCCACACACCTGCCATGAGGAGGCAGATATACCCCACGGAGAGGGTAAAGATGTAGAGTGAGGCACCACCCACCTTGCCGATAGGCAAAGCTAATAGCCACCAGTTCAGAAAGAAGAGAACAAAGCCCACAGTAAGCACTGCCCAAATCTTTGGCCAAGTAATGGTCTCCTCTTTGACGCCCTTGGTCCCGAGACAGGATAGTGCGAGGAAGACGAGGCAGAAGAGTTTCGTCCAGAGGATGGATGAGAAGAGGCTGGTCGTTCGCTGGAAGTTCATAAGGATCTTGTCCACGATAGCAAGTGTGAAGCCCCAGGTAAGGAAGGCTTCATAGCAGAACCAATACGCATTGATAAGGAGGAATATCACGGAGAGCGCTCTCATGAAGTCCATGATCTTCCCGAGGGCTCTGAGGTCGTCTTCTTGTGCCATAGCTATAATCTTGTTGAAGTTAGAGTGGTGGAGCGACTTATTCAGCCTTTTCTTCTCTTAAGCCTAAGCTGATGTCGCCTACGGAGCTTGCGTTGCCAGCTTGCTTCCTTCCAATCGTCGTTACCCGTTGTTAGGGGAGTGTCTCCTATAAGTTCGTCTAATACCGCCTCTATGGCGGTGCCACTTTCCTCCGCGAGGAGGGGAATACTGTGGGCGAGGTTCTTCGGTGCCTCCCAGGGGGATGATAAGTGGCCATAGAGCTTTTCATCTAAGAAGCGATTCGCCTCAGGAGCTGAGAAGTAGGCTTCAAACCGGTTGGCGGCATATCCCTTTCCTAGGCGCGAGCCATTGAGTGCTATACCAAGGTTGTCATCGATGAAGGTGATGCCATAGATACGTCCACCCTCACTTTTACGAATGAGGCAGCGTAGTCCGCTCTTCTCTAAGCTTGCTAAGAGTTCTTCCTCCGTTCGGGGGGAGGTGCGCATGACGGCCAGTACACGCTGGCGTATCTCGGGGAGGAAGGGCTTAATCCTTTGCTTGGACTGTCTCATTTTGCTCTGGAGAGCAGTGTATCCTACGCCTCTTCCAATCTTAGAGGCGTGCAGGGGCGGGCAGAGCTTATTCCCCGCCTCGTCTGTCGGGGCGTAGACGAAGCCATTGTATTCTCTGCCTCGGTAGGTGTTCTTGACCTCTTCGATAGTCAGTTGGTAGGCTCCTAGAATGGCCTTGAATTCCCCTAAGGAGCAGAAGTGGTAGTGCATTAATACCCCACGCAGAGTTTGGGCGATCTCACTTCGGATATTATCCGAGGTTAAGTTCTCTTGGGAGGCGGGGGAGTTTGTCTTCTGCTCCTTACTGGGAGTGCTGGGGATTAGTCCATACTTACGCTCCAAGTGATCGGTGATTCGTTTGCTACGTCTGTTCTCAAACTTGTCGTTAATCTTCTCTCCAGCGCTATTGACACGGAGTGATACGATGTGGATGTGCTCTCGCTCGATGTCGTTATGCTTAAAGACGATGTAGGGTTGGGAGCCGTAGCCGAGCGCCTGCATGTACTCCTGAGCTATTTGGATGAGGTTCTCATCGGTGAGCTTCTCTTTGGGATGGGGATTGAGTGAGCAGTGAAAGACGAGGTTCTTCGTGCGACATTTTGAGGGGATGAGCGCCTGCATGTCAGATAAGACTTCAAGCAGGGTATAGGCAGCGCCAGGGGGCTCATACAAGCCTTCAGCAAGGAGAACGCTCGCTCCTCCGGCATCGACCTTTTTGAAATTATACCCGAGGGCTCCAGCTAGATTTGCTGAGCTTGAGATCTTAGCAATCATCGCTTCCGGTAGTCTAAGGTTAGGCTGATGGCTTGCTGCTCTAGGGTGATTATTTGCCGGGAGTACTGCTCTAATCGTTGAAGCATTACCTGTGCTGCCTTGACTGAATGATAGCTGTTGATCGCCTTTACTGTTTGGTTGTAAAGGATGCCTATCTTGTGTATTTGAGCCGTCAGCTGGGAGAGTTTCCGGTAGTATTCGATGGCGGATTTATCTACGGTGATGACCTTAAAGCTCTCGTCAAGGAGGCGAGCACGCACGAAGTCTGATTTCGTTTTGGCCCCCGAGCGCTCAAAGAGATCAATGACTTTCTGCTGATCTTTAGGACAAGGAAGCCTTATATGCCAGTTGTCCCAACGTGGTTTATCGGGAGATAAACTCTCTGAGGAGGGTTTGCTTTGCTTTTCCATATGATTTCTTCTTTACTGACGACTTTGGAGGTCAGTGTTTCCTCGTACCGAGGCAAGGGTCTTTGTGTTACAAACTGCGGTTTGTGTTACAAAGACACACCTTGCCAGTAGAAAGAGTTGATTGAGATGAAGCATCCAGCCCTTTGGGGGGCTGTCTCCTTCGGTCGTGTTAGACGATGTTTCTATTCCACTGCAAAGTTACGCCCTCGATGTAAGTGGCTTACTATGAGTGTGGTGCCCACTTTATCCTTGTCTTTCCCGCCTCTTCCTTGACTACCAGAAGGGGGTAAATTAAGCTCTTACTTTGCAGTCAGAGCGAGCGATAGAGCGCTCGAGATATCGATTAATTAATATCTCGAGACCTCGAGATCTCGACATCTCGACATCTCGAGATGCAGTCCTCGCGATAGCTTAAGTGATCTCCCGCTTATTGTCTCGCTCGTCATGGTAATTAGTTCAGTCCTTAATCGCTTGATATGCAAAGTTCTCGACCTCGACCTTTATATCTCGGTTTCTCCTCACAGAAGGGTGGTGTGGGTAAGAGTACCCTAGCCGAGATCCTCAGCAGTATGCTCTACTATGAGGAGGGTATCTCGCTCTTTGTCGTGGACTGTGATCTGACTCAGGACTCCTTCTTCAAGCTCCGTGAGCGAGAGAAGGGGACTATAGGAGAGGATCCAGCTCTGACGACTTATATGCAGGCTTACTTCCATAAGCTCCAGCGTCGCTCCTACCGCATCATCAAAGCACGGCCTCAGGAGGCACTTGCTCAAGCGGAAGCTCTCGTTGCGAAGCACCCCGAGGAAGGCTACCAGTTGGTTGTCTTTGACTTCCCTGGTCATGCGGGGACGAGGGAGCTTCTTGAGCTCTCGCTGGAGATGGATTATATCCTCTCGCCCCTGGAGCCTGATATCCAGTCGATGGTTGCTTGCTTGAGCTATGCTAAGAGTATCCAGGACTTAGGTGTCTCGATGCAGACGGCTCGGATTAAGGACATCTGGCTTCTGTGGAATAAGGTTGATCGTCGGGTGCGCAATACGCTTGTCACGCATTACACGCAGCATATCCAGGAGGAGGGTCTTACGCTCGTCCCCTTCCCGATTTATATGGCACATCGCTTCTCGCATGAGCTGTCGATGTACGGGGCGCGTGGGGTCTTCCGCTCGACTTACCTCCCGCCTAACAAAGCCCTTCGATCGGGGACGAACATCGATGAACTAGCAGGGTGGCTTCTCAGTGCCCTCCAGCTCCCCACACCGACGACCGATGGCGACGATTGAAGAGAAGCGCCGGCGCTTGGATGCTAAGCTCCAAGAGATGGCAGAGGATGGAGTGCTCCAAGGTCCTTCGTCCGCTACAGCGGACTTTGATCCGATAGATGAGGAGCGAAGTGTGCCAGAGAAGACGGTGCTACCGGCGCCCCCGATGCAAGTAGCAGCTTTAAGACCTTTAGAGGAGGTCTCCACGATTGAGGAATACCGTGCGAGCTACTTTGTCCCCTTGCGTATCCGCGAGAAGACCTCCTTTACGATGAATGCCGAGACGCTGGAGATCCTCCGCAGTGTCTTGCAAGACCTCCATGAGCGTGTGTCTATGGTGAGCTATATCGACAACATCATCCGTGAGCACCTCAGAGCCCACCGCGAACTCCTCAACCAAGCCAGTGCTAAGCAGCGGCGTAAAACGACGATCCCTTTATGATGACGACGATACTGCTCTGTGTGCTCCTGTTGCTGGGCATCGTGTGGCTTACCCTTGGTATCGCCTACAGCTACGAGCGCTGGAGGAGCTTATCCCGCCAAAGGGTAGGCCAGCGACAAGAGTCCCAGCAGCGTGTGGAAGAAGCACACGAGCTGGTTGCTAGGAGTAAGGGCTTGACTACCCATGTTATCCCTCCTTTTCCCGTGTCTTCTGAGGCCGAAGAATCAAATATGAATGCGCCTACTTTTGCGGAGCAAAGCGCTGAGGAGGAAGGCGAAGAACCGGTCACGATGTCGAACGTCGAAGCTGAGCGCCTAGAAGATGAAGAGCTGGATGTGGACTACACAATGGAGGTGATCGATGAGGAGGAAGTCCTTCGAGAGGAGCTGGAGTGGGAAGCTGATAGTAGCGCTGAGCTCACTTCTACGAGCGTTCTTTCCCGTGACCTCCTTCGCCTAAGTCAGTGGAGCCAGAAGGATGATCTTCTTGATGAAGAAGCACCCGATACGGTCTCCTCGTCGCTCCAAAGTCTTCGGGGGACTGACCTCCTAGCGCAGTATCAAGCGGAGCTCCTGAGGCAGGAGGCTGTACACAAGAAGCTCCTTCAGGCTATCCGAGAGGCGGAGTCTGAGACGGAAGAGGACGCACCGCTTCCTCCAAGTCAAGAAACCAGAGCTGACATGCAAGGGCTCGACTATTACCTGTGATTCCCGTATAGCAATCATTCATAATCCTAGAATATGAACACTAAGAAACTTTCTCTCCTGCTACTTGCCCTCTTCCTTACACCCGTCGTAGCGGATGCCCAAGGCAATGGTATGGCAGGTATCAACGAAGCCACGAAGATGGTGACGAGCTACTTTGATCCAGGCACGAAACTGATCTATGCCATCGGAGCTGTGGTAGGGCTCATCGGGGGCATCAAGGTCTACAACAAGTTCTCCTCGGGTGACCCGGATACGAGTAAGACAGCGGCCTCTTGGTTCGGCGCCTGTATCTTCCTCATCGTGGCGGCTACGATCCTGCGTTCCTTCTTCTTGTAGGCCATGGCCAGCTGGGAAATCAATAAAGGCGTAGGACGCACGGTGGAGTTTAAGGGGCTGAAAGCGCAGTACCTCTTCTTCTTCGCAGGAGGCTTGCTGGCGACCTTCATCGTGGTGGTCGTGCTCTACCTCCTTGGCGTCAGTCAGCTGCTCTGCCTCGGCATAGGCGTATTGGGTGCCTCACTTCTGGTGTGGCAAACCTTCGCTATGAACCGTAAGTATGGTGAGCATGGACTGATGAAGCGGGGGGCACTACGCTCTCATCCCCGTTACCTAGCTCATCGCCGTAGCGTCCTACACTTATTCCACCGGCTCAAATCATTCAGAAGATGAGACACAAGAGCAAGACCTGTAGCTTGGAGGCCAAGTTCCCTCTGCTTGCTGTTGAGCAAGGCTGCTTGATCAGTAAGGATGCCGATATCACGGTAGCCTTTCGTGTGGAGCTACCTGAGCTCTTCACCGTGACCTCGGCAGAGTATGAAGCGATGCACTCGGCATGGCATAAGGCCATCAAGGTGCTTCCTAACTTCAGCATCGTACATAAGCAAGACTGGTTCATCAGCGAGGAGTATCAGGGTAGGCTCTCAGAGGGAGAGCTTAGCTTTCTCACACGCTCCTCGGAGCGCCACTTCAATGAGCGTCCTTATCTCAAGCACTCGGTCTATCTCTTCCTAACGAAGAGTAATAGAAAGCGTATGGCTCAGCAGAGTAACTTCTCTGTGCTCTGCCGAGGGCGTCTTGTCCCGAAGGAGATCGAGGATAAAGAAGCCGTCATCAAGTTCATGGAGGCGGTGGACCAGTTTGAGCGCATCATCAATGACACGCTGCTCCTTCGTCTGGAGCGTATGACAGAGGATGAGCTTGTGGGGACGGCAGACAGACCTGGGCTTTTAGATCGCTACTTCAGCCTCTCGGAGGAGGGGCATGCTTCGCTTGAAGATATTCAGCTCGGAGCGGACCTTGTCCGCGTCGGGGATCACCGACTTTGTTTGCATACGCTTAGTGATACGGAGGATCTTCCGACGCGTGTCAGTACCGATGGCCGCTATGAGCGGCTATCCACTGATCGCAGTGACTGTCGTCTGAGCTTTGCCTCGCCTGTGGGCTTGCTCCTTTCCTGCAACCATATCTACAATCAGTACCTCTTCATAGAGGATAGTGATGCAACCCTTGAGCGCTTTGAGAAGCAGGCGAGAAATATGCACTCTTTGGCACGCTATAGTCGAAGTAATCAGATCAACGAGGAGTGGATACAGGAGTACCTCAATATAGCCCACTCTCAGGGCTTGACCTCCATTCGTGCCCACTTCAATGTGCTAGCGTGGAGCAGTGAGGCGGATCAGCTCCGCCAGATCAAGAACGATGTTGGCTCCGCTTTGGCTCTGATGGAGTGTAAGCCACGGCATAATACCATCGATACGGCGACGCTCTATTGGGCAGGCATTCCAGGGAATGCTGCAGACTTCCCCTCAGAGGAGAGTTTCTACACCTTCATCGAGCCAGCCCTTTGCTTCTTCACGGCCGAGACGAACTATAAGGATTCGCTCTCTCCTTTTGGTATCAAGATGGCTGACCGCCTGTCTGGGAAGCCAATTCATCTAGATATCTCTGACCTTCCGATGAAGAAGGGCATCATCACCAACCGCAATAAATTCATCCTTGGTCCCTCGGGTAGTGGCAAGAGCTTTTTCACGAATCACATGGTGCGGCAGTACTATGAGCAGGGCGCCCACGTCTTGCTCGTCGATACGGGTAACTCGTACCAAGGCTTATGCGAACTCATACACCGCAAGACCAAGGGGGATGATGGGGTGTACTTCACTTACTCGGATGAGCGGCCCATCTCTTTCAATCCATTCTACACCGATGACTATGTCTTCGATGTAGAGAAGCGCGAGAGCATCTGTACGCTACTGCTTACCCTTTGGAAGTCTTCTGAGGAGCGGATTACTAAGACGGAGGCAGGTGAATTAGGCTCGGCGGTCAATGCCTATATCGAGCTTCTGAAGGCTGATCATCGTGTTGTACCCTGCTTCAACACCTTCTATGAGTACTTGAGAGATGTATATCGAGAGGATATGAAGCAGCGGGAGATCCAGGTCACGCTCTCAGACTTCAATATCAATAACCTGCTTACGACGCTTAAGCAGTACTACCGAGGTGGGCGCTATGACTTCCTGCTGAACTCGGATAAGAATATCGATCTCCTGTCTAAGCGCTTCATCGTCTTTGAGATTGACCAGGTGAAGGACAACAAAGATCTCTTCCCTGTGGTGACCATCATCATTATGGAAGCCTTCATCAATAAGATGCGTCGCTTGAAGGGTATTCGCAAGATGATCCTCATCGAGGAGGCCTGGAAGGCGATTGCTTCGGCCAATATGGCGGACTATATCAAGTACCTCTACAAGACGGTGCGCAAGTACTTTGGTGAGGCTATTGTCGTGACGCAGGAGGTGGACGACATCATCCAGTCGCCAATCGTCAAGGAGAGTATCATCAACAACTCGGACTGTAAGATCCTCTTGGATCAGCGCAAGTACATGACCAAGTTCGATGGCATACAGGCGATGCTTGGCTTATCGGACAAGGAGAAGAGCCAAATCCTTTCCATCAATCAGAGTAATGATCCCCAGCGCCTCTACAAGGAGGTCTGGATTGGTTTAGGCGGGATGCAGTCGGCAGTCTATGCCACGGAGGTTTCCCTTGAGGAGTACCTCACCTATACAACTGAGGAGACCGAGAAGCTGGAGGTGCTCCAGCGGGCCGAGCGTCTTGGGGGCGATATTGAGGGTGCGATACGGCTCCTCGCTCAAGAAAAACGGCAGAAGAAATAACCAGCTAAAACAACAGAGACAATGAAGAAGTACCTTTTTATGGCTCTCTTCGGATGGAGCCTTTTCACGCTACGAGCCCATGCTCAGTGGGTGGTGAGTGATCCTATGAACTTTGCAGGCAATATTGCCAATACAGTCAAAGAGATTGCTACGGCGGGTAAGACCGTCAAGAATACGTTGTCTGGCTTCAAAGAGATTGAGAAGCTCTACAATGACACGAAGAAGTACTACGATGCCCTGAAGAAGGTCAATAATCTGATCGGGGATGCCTATAAGGTCAAGGAGTGTGTCTTGATGGTAGGTGAGATCTCAGAGATCTATGTCAAGTCCTACAAGCGCATGCTACAGGATAAGAACTTCAGACCCTCCGAGCTGGCTGCCATCGCCTCCGGCTACACGAAGCTTCTGGAGCAAAGCGGGGAGAGCCTCAAAGAACTCAAGTCTGTCGCAGGGAGCAATGTCTTCTCGATGAATGACAGTGAACGTATGCAGATGATCGATCGCATCTATACGACGCTCCGAGAGTATCGTTCGCTCGTGTCATACTACACGCAGAAGAACATCTCGGTCAGCTATGTGCGTGCCCGAGCTAAGGGGGATCTCTCAGCTGTTCGTAGCCTGTATGGCAGTGATGTAAGTCGTTACTGGTAGGGAAGGGGGCTTATGGACTTTACAAGTTTGCACGAGCTGCTCCGCTCGACCTATCAGGAGATGCTACCCCTGGCAGGAGAGATGACGGGGGTTGCTAAAGGGGTTGCTGGCCTGGGTGCTCTCTTCTATATGGCCCTTCGAGTATGGTCCTCTCTTGCTCGAGCAGAGCCTGTAGATGTCTATCCTCTCCTTCGTCCCTTTGTTTTGGGCTTCTGTATCATGTTCTTCCCTACGGTGGTTCTTGGGACGATGAATACCGTTCTATCTCCCATCGTGCAGGGAACGGAGTCTATGGTCCATAAGCAGGAGGGGACGCTTGCCGAGCTTACGGCCAAGCGAGATAAGCTCAAGGAAGAAGCCTATCTCCGTAATCCTGAGACTGCTTACCTGGTCTCCAATGAGAAGTTCGATCAGAAGATCGAGGAGATGGGAATTATCGGGCCCGAGGATGCCATCACTATCGCGGGGATGTATGCTGAGCGCGCAGCGTATCAGACGAAGCAGTGGTTTATGAACCTGATTCATGATCTGATGGAGCTCCTTTTTCACGCCGCCGGCTTGATCATCGATACGTTACGCACCTTCATCTTGATCGTCCTCTCCATCCTGGGTCCTGTGGTCTTCGGTATCGCTGTGTGGGATGGCTTGTCGGGCTCTTTGACTGCGTGGTTCTCTCGCTACATCTCGGTTTATCTCTGGCTGCCCGTCAGCTCCATCCTTACGGCTCTGCTTACGAAGATCCAGGTCTTGATGATTCAGAAGGACATCTCCGCCTTAAGCGATCCCAACTACCTGCCTGACTCAGGCTCATGGTATTACATCGTCTTCTTCCTCATTGGTATTGTGGGCTACTTCTGTGTACCTACGGTTGCTGGGTGGATTATTGAAGCTGGAGGCGGTATCGGCTCCTATGGGCGCAATGTTAATCAGGTGGCTCAGCGCGGGATGCAGGGGGCTTATGCCGGAGGTAAGGCAGCGGCTGCAGGAGCAGGTGCCAGCATAGGCAACCTTGGTGGCCGCATCAAGGGCGCTTTAATCAAAGGCTAGTAACACCAGAGAGAAGTATACACTATGGAATTCCAATCATTAAAGAATATCGAGACGGCATTCCGTCAGATCCGTCTCTACATCCTCCTCTTTGCCTTGCTCTGTGCCGGAGTCTGTGGCTATGCCCTCTATAGCTCCTACCGCTTTGCCGAAAGGCAGCGTGAAAAGATCTATGTCCTAGACCAAGGTAAGTCGCTGATGCTGGCGCTCAGCCAAGATGCCTCGCGTAATCGCCCCGTGGAGGCTAGGGAGCATGTCCGTCGCTTTCATGAGCTCTTCTTCAGTATCGCCCCCGACAAGGATGCTATTGAGGAGAATATGTCTCGTGCCTTTGCCCTCTGTGATAAGTCAGCCTTTGATTATTACAAGGACCTAGCGGAGCAGGGGTATTACAATAGGGCGATCTCGGGCAATGTCAATCAGCGTATTGTGATCGACTCGATCCACTGCAACTTTGAGAGCTATCCTTATGAGGTGACGACCTACGCCAGGCAGTTCATCTTAAGGCAGAGTAATGTCACTGAGCGAAGCCTGGTGACGAGCTGTACGCTTCAGAACTCTGTCCGCTCGGATGATAATCCGCAGGGCTTTCTGATGGAGCACTTCCTTGTACGTGAGAACCAAGATCTACGGAGCTATAAACGCTAAGGCTATGTCTACTCGCTTTTCCCTCTATCGCTACTATCTCGGGCTACACTTCTGGCTTCGGGCTTACTGTGATCGGCTTAGTCCTAGAGCTCGTCGATATGTGGTCTACGGTATCAGTGTGCTCTATCTAGCCTGCTCCCTTACTATGATAGCCCAGGTGCTCTTCCCTCGGAAGGCGGCACAGCAGCCTCCTATCCCTAAGTATCAGCATCTGGATGTCCCTCTCCGCCCGTCTCGGCTGGATAGCCTCGGGCGTGAACTCTCGAAAATTACTCATCAAACGATAGCACACTATGGATAAGAAACAGCAAGAACAGCTCCGTAAGGGGCTCGTCTTTGGAGGGCTGGGACTCATCTGCGCCCTCTCCCTTTGGTTCATCTTTGCTCCCTCGGATAAGGATAAAGCCGCAGAGCAAGAAGGTCTCAATAAGGATATCCCTGAGGCAACAGTGCGCCAGCTCACCGATAACAAGCTCAAGAGCTATGAACTGGGCGACAAGTCGGCTTCAGAGAGTGAGACGCAAGCTGAGATTGGGCGCCTCTCGGATTACTTTGCAGAGGAACCCACCTCCCTTGATGCACAAGGGCAGCCCTCCTCAACGAAGATTGAGGGCTCCCTTCAGCGCTATGAGGAGAATAAGCGCCTCTTGAGCTCCTTCTATGCCACGGATCCTAATGCAGAAGAGCGTGATGCTTTGCGAGCTGAGAACGAAGGTCTCCGTGAAGCTCTGCGTAAGAAAGAGAGCGAAGAAGATGATGAGGAGGAAAAGCAGCTTCGTCTGATGGAGCGAAGCTATCAGATGGCCTCCAAGTATCTACCCAAGGGCGGGGAGCTTCCAGCCAAAGCCTTTCTTCGAGCAGAAGAAAGGCCCATCGTAGAGCCAGAAGCAGAGAGCGCTCTTCAAGAGCCCAGGATGGAGGTCCTTGCAGAGCCCAAGCACATGGTCTCTAGCCTAGCTCAGCCCATGGCCGATTCAACCTTCATCCAGGAGTACGGGAGCAAGGAGCGTCATCTAGGCTTTCACTCGGCGCTTGCTCAGCCCTCTTCCGTCCAGCGCAACACCCTGCCCGTGGTGGTCGATCATACGACGACACTACGGGAGGGAAATTACGTGGCCTTGCGCCTCTTAGAGTCCGTCCATATCGGCGAACTACGTATCCCACGACAGAGCTTGCTGATAGCTCAAGCTAAGCTCGGGGGGAATCGCTTGCATCTCCTCGTCAAGAGTCTTGAGATCGGTGGGCGGATTATCCCCGTCAAGCTCTCGGCCTATGATCTTGATGGGCAGGAGGGGATCTATATCCCGGGGGCAGAGCAGGTCTCTGCCCTGAAGGAGATGGGGGCGAACATAGGAGGCTCGGTAGGCACTTCCTTCACCTTTGCGAGCTCGGCAAAAGATCAGATCATCTCCGAGGCAGCTCGTGGCGTGATGCAGGGTGCAAGCCAGCTCCTTCAGAAGAAGCTCCGTACTCTTCAAGTTACCCTCAAAGGTGGCTATCGTCTCTTTTTAGTTTCCAGTAAGTAAACAACAAAAGCACTATAACAATGAAGCAATGGATTCTTTCCGCCCTGCTCTTCGGGGCGAGTATGACTACCGCCCTTGCTCAGACTGCAACAGATAGTCTGAGAGCTCAGACGGGCTATCGTCCCCTTTCCACGGGCGATCTCTATCAAGGGATGAGCAAGACCATCCCCTCGGGACGTGTGGTCTTGCCCTATGGTCTTGAGGTCACCTTTGACAAGACTTCGCACCTGATCTTTCCCTCCGCTATCCGCTACGTAGATCTCGGGAGCAACAAGCTCATCGCAGGGAAAGCGGAGGATGCGGAGAACGTCCTACGTGTCAAGGCCGCCGTACGTGACTTTGAGACGGAGACGAACATGAGTGTTATCTGTGAGGATGGCTCCTTCTATGCTTTCAATGTGAAGTATGCCGAAGAGCCCGAGAAGCTCAGCGTCGAGATGGCCGACTTCTTGTCAAGCACGGAGGGTAGGCTACCGAGCAACCGTGCCGACATCTACTTTAAGGAACTGGGGAGTGAGTCGCCCATCCTCGTGAAACTGATGATGAAGACCATTCATCAGAATGATGAGCGGACGGTCAAACACATCGGGGTACGCCAGTTTGGAATACGCTTCCTCCTTCGTGGCCTCTATGCACACAATGGCTTGCTCTACCTACATACCCGCATCGACAATGAGACGAACCTTCCTTACTCGGTAGACTTCATCAGCTTCAAGGTCGTCGATAAGAAGGTGGCTCGACGTACGGCCATCCAGGAGCAGGTCCTGCAGCCGCTACGAGCCTACCACGAGGTGACTCGGGTGCGAGCAGAAGGGTGCGAGCGCACAGTCTTCATGCTCGAGCAGTTTACCCTCTCGGAGGACAAACAGCTTGAGGTAAGGCTTTACGAACGAGGTGGCGGACGCACACTTGCCTTCTACCTCGATGAGGAAGACCTTCTACTTGCCAGGAAGATTGACAATCTTAAGCTCAAGTGGTAGCCCTATGAAGAAGTTTTGTTTACTCCTCGCTTGTGCTCTCTGTGGATTCATCTCTGCAAATGCACAGCGACTCATCCCGAAGCAACAAGGGATTGAGGTCATCGCGTCCGTGCCACTGATCAAGAGAGAGAAGGTCTTTAGCAAAGAGCACTGGGGGGCTGGTGTGTCGCTTACGAAGTACCTCAAGCGAGCTAGCTATGCCTTCCTCTTGGCTGAATATGAAGAGCAGCGACTAGCGTATCGTGACTATGAAGTTCCGATGCGTGATGTGCTTCTACAAGTGGGCTATATGCAGCCTATTCTCTCGGATAGGGGCAAGAACATCTTTACCTACCTAGGGCTCTCCGCCCTCGGGGGCTATGAGGAAGTCAATGAGGGGCAGATGCTCCTTCCTGATGGAGCGACGCTTCTAGACCGCTCACGCCTCGTCTATGGCGGAGCTCTGCATAGCTCCGTTGAGTGCTTCCTCTCGGATAGGCTACTCCTTGTCCTCAAAGCCCAGGGGCGACTGCTCCTGGGCTCTGATCTGCATCGCTTTCGTCCCGCCCTTGCCTTGGGACTGCGCTTTAACCTATAGACAGAAGACGAACAATGAAAAGGAAACTTGTGAATATGCTGTGGGCTGTGGGGCTACTTGCCGTAGTGAGCCTTTGCCTTTCAGCTTGTGACCGTGAGCTGGAGGTACAGCAGGCTTATGACTTCACGCTGGAGACGATGCCCGTCCAGAAGGACCTCCGCAGGGGTGAAACGGCTGAGATCCGATGCTCCCTCAAGCGGGCGGGTCGCTTTGCGGGAGCCCGCTATACTCTTCGCTACTTCCAAAGTGAGGGTAAGGGGATGCTGAGGCTAGATAAAGGCGCAGCACTCAAGCCTAATGACCGATATCCCCTGGTGAGGGAGGAGTTTCGCCTGTACTACACCTCGCAGTCAGCAGATCGACAGACCATCGACGTGTACATTGAGGATAACTTCGGTAAGGTGCAACAACTGAGTTTTGCCTTCAACAACAAGAAGGCAGAGTAGATTAAAAGAAAGATGATATTGGCGCTCTGTCTGCTGTATCTCGGGGCTTTGCCTTCGACACAGAGGCGAGTGTGTTGGACAGACTGCGTGCTGTGCATCAAATACTTTGAGCTCCCTGGTAAGGGGTCCTTGTCGCTTGCCGTTCTTTTCCATATACATAATTTAGGAGCAGGCAGGCTACTGGGATACGGAAAATATCCTGAGAGTAGATTGCTACAACAGATAGAGTCAAGCGATAGAGATGTCTACTGTAAATTTGCCCCTTTCTGACTGTGGAGTTTGCTCTATTTTATTACTCTGATTGTACGAAGTACGCCCCTCGCAAGCTGATAAACTTACAAGGGGCGTTTTCATTAGGAGATATTATTTAGCGTGTGCTCGGATCGCGTTAACAATACTTTCTGTATTCCATCTGACACACTCTTCTGCTCTTGAACTAACTACAGAGGAAACATATAGTTGCCCCCTAGGAATGACTCCTACTATTGGAACATCTTCCGCTATTGCTGTATCTAATTCCCATTCCATCCAGTCACTATGAGAGGCATACACTCCTGCAATCCCTAAAACGATATCTGAATTAGAGATTTTCTCTTTCAAACGACGTCTGATGTACGCTGAATCTTCTGAGTTGATAGGTTCTTCAGGTGAAGCCTCTTTAAATTCAACATGAAAATAACCTCTCCTTTCTAAAAGGTTGCGGAGTCCCTTCAAATCTTCTACATGATCCCATGAGTGACTGATAAATACCGAATAAGTTCTTGCCATACTGTTAATTTTTAAGGTTAATACTATGATGCTTGTTTTTATCGTAGGTTTCTATTTCCCAAGGAGCAGGATTCTGCTCCTTGAACTTTTGCTCATATTCTTGTCCTTTCTCTGTGTCTTTAAGAGCAAAATAGCAATTTGCCAATGTGGCATACTTCCATTTAAGTTCTTCGGGTTCTTCTTCTTCGAGAGTAGGGAGAATGAGATCTATAATTTGCTTTCTAATTTCTTCAGCTTCGACTTGTTTATGTGTTTTATGCCGTTCATCTTCTTCAAGCATAGATTTTTGTTCCAAGCAAATGGCATAATTCTCCCCAGTATAGTAATCTTGATGCAGAGTCCAGCCTTTCTTGTACATCTTAATGGCTTCATCTAAATAGCTCTCTACTTTGGTTGCATACCATAATCTTTTATTGATGGCTCCAGTAATACCCAATGTTTCGGTATCAGTCTGTTCCTTTATCGATGCTATTATTTGAAGAGCATTTGTTAATGCTGGGATTTTTTCTGGCTTTTCGCTTTTGTATGTGCATAAAGCTTCTTGTTGGATATAAAAAATATCATTCTCTACCATTTCTCTGAGTTTGTGCCATTTCTGAGCAGCTTCTTCAAAACGCTTTTCGTGCATAAACGTTCTTGCTTGTTCTGAAAGAGAATATACCGTATTCTCTTTAGCTCGAAGTTCTCCGATTATTTCCTCTAAATCGTCATCAGAGATTTTGGGTTGTTCTATTTTGGGGATGTATGTGTACAGAGGACTATCTGGTACAGGGTTTTCTGTTACTGCATTAATTATAGACTTCAACTCTCTAACGCTTCTTTGAGCTTCTTTTTTAGAGATTTCGTTACCTAAATGCTCATAAGATAAAATTCGAGTGTGCCCCAAGTCAAAAGGAATTTTACTCTCACCTCCTTTTATTATAATAGTCGAAAAAGGTCTGAGAGCATGCCGAGTACCCAGCTCATACAGAGCATTAGCATTATCAGTCGTAATATCTGCAATTACTAAATCCGCTTTGTAGAGCAAAGCATACATACTTCTATCAATCGTACCAGAATCTAAAATTTCATCCGCGCGGATGCACTTGTAGCCACATGCTACTACAGATGGTCGGATTATCTCACGATATGTCGTATCTAAATCTATCGTTCTATTGGTATAGGGATCTTGTTTTTTTCCAAACCCCATGATGACAAAACAAATCTTTTCTCTGTTATCCATTCTTGTTCTTCTCTATTTATGAAACATATAGAGCACACGACAAATAATACGCCAAAGCTTCCAGTCTGTCTTCGTGTTAACTTAGTGTGACAAAATGTCGTCATACGGGGATTCCCTTCTGAAATCTTTTTTGTTGCTTTTCTCAAGGCAAAGAAAAGAAGCCCCGAAGTGGCTTACTACTTCGAGGCTGTTATTCTCGGGGCTAGTATTTAGGCGACACGACTTTGTATCTGTTTCATGTTCTGATGTACGAGTTCGATGATGCGCTCGTGGTACTCGGTGTTTTGATTCATTAAGCCACGACACTGGATGACCTGCATCGTTTCAAGCGATACCTCAATGGTTTCTACCCGCTTGCCCTCAATGCGAGCCGATAGGATAAGGCTCTTCTCCTTGAGGTGATACTCATTAGTGAATACGCAATGGTGTAGAGCTTGTCCTTCCTCTATATACTCCTGCACGCTCTCTAGCACTCGGATTTGGATAATGCCATCAGTGAAGGCAACACCAAAGAATGGGGCTTTGAGCTTTTGGAATCGTGCTTCATCCTCCTGTGCCTTCTGTCGTTTGTGCTCCTCTTGTTCTCGCTCTTGTCGAGCCCGCAACTTTCGGAGTACCTCGTCGTGGGCTTGCTGTAAGTCTTCGGGGCAAACGTAGTGGGCGTTGTGCGTGTCCTTACCTAATCTACGGAGCATATCCACATAATCGCACCAAAGGGCGATGTCCGTGATGTCGTAGCCCCTGCGAAGTGTGATTTTGTAGGCTGACCAATAGGCATCCCAACTCCTTGGATAGCTGAGAAAGTAAGCTAAATGCTCGGTGCGTCCTGCCTTCATCAGGGTCTCGGCTTTGCTGTCTGTGAGGAGGGCTGGGATAAGACAGCAGGGGGCAATCCCATAGTACTTCCCCTCAAAGCCATTCCTCTTTAGGGTATCACTTAGCTTAACCTTAGGACATAAGGGGCAACGTGCAACGAAGCGGTAGGCTTCGTTGTCCCGACGAATAGCCATAGGCGAATAGTAGGCAAAGCTATCTATATAATGCCCCATCGTTCGCTGTATAGCAACAATCGCCTGCCTGCCACGCTCATCCCACCAATACTGACCAATCTCCATAACGGAGGAGGTGGCTTGGTAGCCTTTCTCCATACCCGCAATAAGCAAGTACATACACAAGACTTGATACCTTCCCGAAGTAGTCAGTACTGTGAAATACTGCCGTTGCTTTAACTTTCTCGCCCTTGTCGTTATGACCTCTAAGCCCGCTCCACATTGGGGGCAGGTGCAGTGCTCGGTAGGCTCAATCATATGCCACGAATGACCACAATCCATGCAAGTGGTGTTGCCTTTGGGTAAGCGGTAGGCAAAGTGGTCAATGCACTCACGGAATGCCCACTGCATCTGTGTCTTCGTTATCGGGCGGAGGTACTTACTCTGAGCGAGGACGGCTTGCTCAAACTTGTTTCTCGGTTTCATAGGCTACATATCAAATAGAGAGGCTTCGCGTGCTTGCTCGCTGTCGGTGCTTGCCTTCGTTTTCACTCGCCTCGGCTCTTGCAACCTGCGTAGCTCTTGGGCTTGATACTGCTGTATCGCCTGCTTGCGTGCTTCGGCTTTCTCTTCTTCGGTGAGGACTATGGTGTGATTGACGACTACATGGCAGGCGACATGGCTACCCATTTCTAAATCGTCCTCATCATAGTAGTGTACCGCCATAGAATAGATTTCATCGTCCTCAAAGCCGTTGCAACCACTCTGTTGTACCTGCTTTAAGATATAGGTGATGCAGTCCTCGATGTTCTTATGTGGCTTCTTGAGCTTAGGGGCGAATAGCGGGTCTGTAGCTGCTCGTAGGTTGAGGTACTCAGATATGGTACGGGTGAAGTGTTCTGTTCCGCTCATTGTCGTTAGTATTTAGGGATTTCTACAATCTGGTTGATACGTCCATAAAGGTGCTTACGTAGGCTGGTGCGGTCGGGTGCATAGTACTCAGCCCATTGTCCGTATTGCTTGACCAAGTACTTTTTCAGCACATCGAAGAAGTCAAAACGGTAGCCCATCACGGGGACGGCGGTACGGAAGTAGGTGTTGCTGTTCACGGCTTCGCATAGCCAATCCTTTTCCTCACGGCTCATTGTCCCGCCACGATTGAGCTTCACACGCAGGAGGTAGGCTTTACAGGCACAGAGGGTTTCCAAGGGCTGCACCTCCCACTGCACAAACTTACTCGCCACGGCACGCTCGCACGCCTCAGTCCCCGAGTTTATGCGGTAATGGGAGGAGGAGCTATCTCCTTTTCCTTTCATCGA
>ERZ1674171.44-NODE-45-length-22313-cov-23.986971_pt1 | contig 22313 bp, 20 predicted proteins | sample MGYA00581291_ERZ1674171 | MGnify/ENA primary metagenome ERZ1674171 (study PRJEB41354, sample SAMEA4873344) | human saliva metagenome | biome: human-associated habitat [ENVO:00009003]; feature: mouth environment [ENVO:08000002]; material: saliva material... | reverse complement strand
CCACGTACGTAGATATTAGATCCACGTACGTAGTCCAAACTTATCTGCCACTCGTCCGCAACTGTATCCCTACGCGGAGCAACAACCTAATAGAGGTCACTTCACAAAGCTATACGGAATCAGTCCAAAGCTATATAGCTTTCTTCGCCATCCTATATAGCTCTACCCCACCTACCCATACACCTAATACATACACCTAATATATGAGATCATTGCGCAAGCCCACCTCTTCATTACTCGCACCTTCTTCCCTCGAAAAACGGAGGCTTTAGGTTGAGAAGTTCGAAGGAGGAAAAACGAAGCAGTACAGGTCAGCGATCTGACCTGTACTGCTTCATCTCCCCTCATCGGAGTGGGCTTATACCCTGTATCTGAGTACTCTCGGAGGAGCCTCCCACTATGCTCTATCTACGGGAAGATGAAGACTTGGCAAAGCAGTCGCTAATTCGTAACTTAGCAGGAGAATTATACACGACTTCGCAAGAAGGGGCTTCCTCTATGAGCCCAATGATCGTGCGGAGCCTGACCACAATGAAGCGACACTTAGCATGAGTTACCTCAAGTTCGACCGCCGACTCATGGCCAACCTCGATGAGTCCACCCAGCGGGAGTACATACGTACCAACCGCAAGGGCGCCTATTGCTGCTCCAGCATCGTAGGCTGTAACACACGCAAGTACCACGGCGTCCTCGTCATCCCCGTCCCCGAACTCAGTGAGAACAACCACGTACTACTCTCCAGCCTCGATCTGACGATCGTGCAGCATGGCGTGCCGTTCAACGTCGGTATCCACGAGTATGAGGGCGATATCTTCAGCCCCAAGGGGCACAAGTACATCCGAGAGTACAATGTCGACATCGCCTCCTCGACGACCTATCGTGTCGGAGGCGTGGTACTGCAGAAGGAGTTCCTCTTCTGCCACTACACCAATAGGATGCTGCAGCGCTACACGCTCCTAGAGGCCCACAGTCGCACGACCTTGAGGCTCTCTCCCTTCCTCGCCTTCCGTGACGTAAAGATGCTCACGCATCGCAATGATCAGTACCACGGAGACTATGGTCAGGCTAAGTCGGGGGTCACCTTCTGCCTCTATCCAGGCTATCCTACGCTCTACCTCCAGCTATCAAAGGCTCATAACTTCGTCTCTGACCCACACTGGAATGAGCATATCGAATATATCAAGGAGCGCGAGCGTGGCTACGAATACACTGAGGACCTCTACGTCCCCGGCTACTTCGAGGTCGACATCGAGGTCGGCGAGTCGATCTACTTCTCAGCTGGCGTCGAGGAAGCTGATCCCGACACCTTGGCTCAGCTCTTCGCTGAGGAGCGGAATATCCGCACCCCCCGCGATGACTTCCGTAGCTGTCTGCTGAATGCCGCTCTACAATTCTACTACCGCCCCGACGCTACACATGGCTACCTGCTGGCAGGCTACCCTTGGTTCGGTGTGCGCGCTCGCGACCTCTTCATCGCCCTCCCGGGGTGTACCATCTATGCCGATGCTCCTGAGCGCTTCTACCGCATCATGGACACAGTGCTCCCAGATACGCGAGCTTTCATGCGACAGGAGGGCATCTCCAAGGAGATACGCAACATCAACGAGGGAGACATCGGTCTCTGGGCCATCTGGACGCTACAAGAGTATGCCTGCTGGTCCAGCCTCCCCGACATGGTCAGCCGCTATGGTGACTTCCTCGATGAGCTGATACACTATTATCTACGCAACGTACACCCCAACCTCCGCATCGATGATAACGGGCTGTGCGTGATGACGGGAGACGGGCGTCCCCTCTCATGGATGGATGCGAAGGTCAATGGTCAGGCGGTCGTCCGCCGTGAGGGCTATCTCGTCGAGGTCAATGCCCTGTGGTATAATGCCCTGTGCTTCTACCGCGAAGCCCTTCCCCAGAAATGGACACCTGAGCTCGAGGAGCTGCTGGGGCGTGTACAGCAGAGCTTCTGCGACACCTTCATCAATCAGCACGGCTACCTCTTCGACTACGTACACCCCCACTCCTCATGGCGTGACTGGAGCGTACGTCCGAACATGGTCTTCGCCACCTCACTCCCCTACTCGCCTCTACCTAAGGCCACCCGTCGCTCCGTCCTCGAGATCATCACTCGTGAGCTGCGCACACCGAAGGGCCTCCGCTCCCTAAGCCCGAAGAGCGACGGCTACCAGCCCCAGTGCCACGGCACACAGTGGCAGCGTGAGCAATCCTACTACAACGGCTCCGTATGGCCTTGGCTCCTCGGCCCCTACTTCGAGGCCTGCATCAAGCTCTACGGGCGCAGTGCTATCTCCTTCATCGAGAATACGCTCATCGGCATGGAGGAAGAGCTCCAGCAGCACGGCGTAGGCACCGTGAGCGAACTCTTCGACGGCAACCCACCCTTCAAGGGCCGTGGGGCCATCTCCTTCGCGATGAGCGTCGGAGAACTACTTCGCTCACTTGCCCTACTCGAAGAGGCTAAGAGTAAGTACGACACACAGATCCTCCCCATAATTAGATACGAATGAAAGCGCTCATGTTCGGGTGGGAGTTCCCACCACACATCCTCGGTGGTCTCGGTACAGCCAGCTATGGCTTGACCCAGGGTATGGCAGCCCAGGGCGATATGGAGACGACCTTCGTCATCCCCCGCCCCTACGGCGATGAGGACAAGAGCTTCCTCAGGATCATCGGTGCGGGAGACACCCCCGTCGTCTACCGAGACGTCAACTACGACTACGTCCGTGATCGTCTCGAGGGGAAGATGGATCCCGAGCTCTACTACCGCCTACGGGATCATATCTATGCGGACTTCTCCTACCTACCGACGAATGACTTGGGCTGCTTTGAATTCTCGGGGAAGTACCAAGACAACCTCCTCGAGGAGATCAACAACTACTCCATCGTAGCAGGTGTCATCGCCCGTAGCGAGCCCTTCGATATCATCCACTCACACGACTGGCTGACTTATCCAGCGGGGATCCATGCCAAGCAAATCACCGGTAAGCCCCTCATCGTACACGTCCACGCCACGGACTTCGACCGCAGTCGTGGCAATGTGAACCCCACGGTCTTCGGTATCGAGATGGACGGGATGAACCACGCTGACCACATCATCACCGTCAGCGATCTCACCCGCCGCACCGTCATCGAGAAGTATCACCAGGATCCAGCCAAGGTCACGACCGTGCATAATGCGGTCACGCCACTGGCCCCCTCGATCCTCGCACTCCCCGACCGCCGAGGTGTCCGCGACAAGGTCGTCACCTTCCTCGGGCGTATCACGATGCAGAAGGGCTGTGAATACTTCGTCGAAGCCGCTGCAAAGGTCTTGGAGCGCACGCAAGACGTCCGCTTCATCATGGCCGGGAGCGGCGACATGATGGATGCGATGATCCGCCTTGCCGCAGAGCGCAATATCTCCGATCGCTTCCACTTCACGGGCTTTATGAAGGGCCAGCAGGTCTATGAGGTCTTCAAGGCCAGCGATGTCTACGTCATGCCCTCCGTATCAGAGCCCTTCGGCATATCGCCCTTGGAGGCGATGCAGTGTGGAGTCCCCTCGATCATCTCCTACCAGTCGGGGTGTGCCGAGATCCTCAACTATGCCGTCAAGGTAGACTACTGGGATATCGACGCTATGGCCGATGCCATCTACGCACTTATCACCTATCCCGAGATGCACCGTTTCCTCAAGGAAGAGGGGCTTCGGGAAGTCAACAGCATTACTTGGGAGGCAGCTGGACGTAAAGTCCGCGCCATCTATGATCGCTACGTCCGCTAATCACTACACCGACATACACGCTATCCGTTATGAAAAAGATATGCCTCTGCTTCCAGATACATCAGCCCTATAGACTGCGTCGCTATCGCTTCTTCGACATCGGCAACTCCCACTACTATACCGATGACTACCTCAACGAAGAGGTCTTCGAGCGCATAGCTGACTCGTGCTACATCCCTGCTAACCACATGCTCCTCGAGCTACTGAAGGCCTACCCCGACTTCCGTGTAAGCTTCTCGATCTCGGGGCTGGCTCTTGAGCAGATGGAGTACTACAAGCCTGCACTGATCGATAGCTTCAAGGAGCTCGCCGCCACAGGACGCGTGGAGTTCGTCGCTGAGACCTATGCGCACTCCGTCGCCTCGCTCTATGATCCCGTAGAGTTCAGGAATCAGGTACGCATGCAGCAGACGAAGCTACGCGAACTCTTCGGTATCGAGCGCTCTCGCGTCTTCTGCAATTCCGAGCTCATCTACTCCGATGAGATCGCTAGCGAGGTGGCAGCAATGGGCTACGAAGGGATTATCACCGAGGGCGCTAAGCACATCCTCGGCTGGAAGAGCCCGAATTACCTCTACGATGCAGTTGCAGAGCCTAGCACCAAGCTCCTGCTACGCAATGCTCCTCTTTCGGAGCTGGTGACGAACCACTTCACCAACTACGGCTCTCCCGAGTATCCCGTCACCGCCGACAAGCTCCTCGGACGAGTCAAGTGGCTTCCCGAAGGAGAAGACTTCACGCTCCTCTACATGAACTATGAGGTACTCGGAGCGATGCACCGTCGTGAGTCGGGGATCTTTGAGTTCTTCAAGGCGCTGCCTCTCTTGGCTCCCGACTATGGTGTGGGCTTCGCCACCCCATCAGAGCTGCTTGACGAGCATAAAGCCATCGCACCGCTTACCGTAGCTTCGCCTATCAGCTGGGCAGGAGAAGAGAAGAGTACCAACGAGTGGAATGGCAACATCCTCCAGCACGGTGCCCTCGAGAAGCTCCGTCAATGGGGCGAGCGTGTGCACGCTCTCGAGGATCGCAGCCTCCTACAGGATTGGCTCTATCTGCAGAGCGCTGACCACTTCTACTATATGAATACCATCAACTGGGGAGGCCATCCCTTCAGCCCTTATAGCTCGCCTTACGATGCGTTCAACAACTATATGAACGTACTCAGTGACCTCCTTCTCCGCGTCGAAGAGCAGGCACCGAGCAGTATCGAGACCGAAGAGCTGAACTCCTACCAGCAGACGATCCACGCACAGGACGAGCGTATCGCCGCCCTCGAAGCTGAGATCCGTCAGCTCAAGGGAGCTAAGGACAAGGCCTAAAGCCTACAGTCATTCATCACAATTATGTCTAAGGACCTACACTTAGAGAATATCCGCCGCGAGTACACCTCGCTCAGCCTTAGCCGCAAGGACCTCCCAGCCGATCCACTTGAGATCGTCAGCACATGGATCGACCAAGCTATAGAGGCTAAGGTCAACGAACCCACTGCCGTCATCGTAGGGACATCGACTCCTGAAGGACGTCCCAGCATGCGCACCGTACTGCTGAAGGAGGTCCTCGAGGGGCGCTTCGTCTTCTACTCGAACTACGACAGCCGCAAGGGCAAGCAGATAGCAGCCAATCCCCACGTCGCTCTGACCTTCCTCTGGCATGAGTTCGAGCGACAGATCCACATCGAGGGGACTATAGAGCGCCTACCAGCTGCTGAGAGTGATGCCTACTTTGCTATGCGTCCCTACAAGAGCCGTGTCGGAGCACGAATCTCCCCGCAGAGCCAGCCCATCCCCTCACGCGAGTACATCATGATGCGCTTCGCAGCGGAGAGTCTCCGCTTCGTCGGGCGCGAAGTACCCCGCCCCGAGAACTGGGGAGGCTTCGCCGTGACACCCTCGCGTATCGAGCTCTGGCAAGGGCGTGACAGCCGCCTGCATGACCGCTTCCTCTATGAGCTACAGGAGGACGGCACATGGAGCCTTGAGCGCTTAGCGCCTTAGTCCCCACGACGATGCCGCCTGCCACCGATTTGATCCGCGCCTTCCTCGACTACCTCAGCCACGAAGCTGCCACCTCGCCCCTGACTATAGAGACCTACCAGTCCGACCTCAGGAGCTTCACGACCTATGCTGAGGAGCGTCTAGGTGAGCCGTTCGTGCCCTCCGAGGGCGACCTCGACTTGGTGCGTGGCTGGCTATCGGTCAAGCTTGACGAGGGGCTGAAGGCCTCGACGGTAGGGCGATGCCTCACCTCCGTTAGGAGCTTCTACCGCCACCTACTGAAGACGGGGCAGATCAAGCGCAATCCCATCCAAGCCCTCCGCCCTCCGAAGGCTGCACGCCCGCTCCCCGTCTACGTACCTACCGAAGATATGGAGCAGATGCTCTCGGAGGAGGTCGACCCGACGGACTGGCGAGCGGTACGCGACCACCTCATACTCACCATGCTCTACGAGTGTGGCCTACGTCGCTCAGAGATCGCTGGTCTACGTGACCAAGCTGTCGACACCACCGAGCGTCAACTCAAGGTCTTAGGTAAGGGGCGCAAAGAGCGTATCGTCCCCTTCGGCAAAGGTCTTGCCGAAGAGATCGAAGCGTGGCGTCACCTGCGCACCTCCATCTTCGGCACGACGGAGTCCTTCTTCGTTAGCAGCAAGGGCACGCCGATGGCTCCCCGTGCCGTCTATCAGGTAGCACATACGGCACTCACCACCGTCCCCAATCTCTCCCGCCGAGGTGCGCACGTCCTGCGTCACACCTTCGCTACCGACATGCTTAACTCTGGAGCGGATCTCATGCTCCTACGCGAGCTCATGGGTCACAGCTCCGTCTCCACCACCGTACGATACACACATACCTCCTTCGAGCAACTGAAGAAGCTCTATGCGGCACATCCACGGGCAGCACGTACGCCCCGTGATGACCGCCCTGACGGCGATTAACCACCATTGCCCTGCTTGCTCGGAGCCAACACAGCTGCCGATGTATAGCTACCGTTACCCTTTCCTCTACCTCCTTCTCCTCACCTTCCTCCCCTTCTGCGCCTCTGCCCAAGTATGGCAAGCAGACTTCTCCACCGAGGGCACGCCCACGGAGAAGCACTGGCGCTATGACCGAGAGCTCTACCGCATCTCGGGTGGAGCCCTGCATCTTTCCGTACCCAAGGAGCCTACACGAGGTAGTGCCACACTCGCTACGGACATCATGCTGCCCGAGCGCCCCATCTGGCGTGGACAGGTGAAGACCGACCTCATCCCCACAGCCTACAACCATGCGACGATCCTCCTCTGTGCTATCAAGCCATTGGCGGAAAAGAGCTACGAATATGTGGCATTAGACTTCGGACAAGGTGGCCAGCAGCATATCAGTCTAAGGCGGGTGAAGGTCGGGCGAAGCGATAGCCATCCCACACAATTCACCATCAGCCCTCTTGGGCGCCCACTTATCAGCAGTCCTATCCTGCTGAATACCTCGGGTAGCTGGGACTATGATGTCCGCTACAGTGCCGGAGCTGGCTGGCAACTCTACCTGCGAGAAGCGGGCAGCGAACAAGAATGGGAGCTCATCGGCGAGGAGGAAGACTTCCGCCCCACCCTCCCTGAGAAGAACACCTTCGGTATCAGCTGTGCCTTCACCAGCACGCACCATACGGGTTGGCACTTCCGACAGCTCCGCATCTATCCTACGAGCGAGACTGATCCCATAGGAGGCGAGGGCACTCCACTTCGACCAGAGCCCGTCCCAACGCCCACACCTACTCCCCGACTCGGTCTACTTCTCTCCGAAGTCATGCCACACCCCAAGGCGGGCTGCCCCGAATACATCGAGCTATACAATGCCAGCGACTCACCCTGTGAGCTGGGAGACTATGCACTGGCGGCAGGACGTGACGGCTCATCTTACAAGATCACACCCCTCCCACCACGCACTATCCCAGCAGGTAGCTACATCGTCGTGACGAAAGATCCCAATGCCTTAGCAGCTGCTTACCCCGATGCTCCTCGGGAGACCTTCGTGAAGGCCAGCCTTCCTCGCCTACTCAATCAGAGCGGACTCATAGGGCTTCTCCTCGGTGATGACGGGCTGGTAGTCGATCTCCTTCACTACGACAGCAGCCTCCTCCCCAAAGGGATGAAGAGCAAGGCGGGCATTGCCCTGGAGCGAAAGGACTTCCATGTCACCGAAGAGGCTGGCAACTGGTATGCAGCTTCGCGCTCGGCTGGCTTTGCGACCCCTGGGAGAAAGAACTCCTCTCCCGAGGATAGTGGTAGCGATAAGGGTAATAGTCCCAAGGAGCACATCTCTGCAGAAGAGCTCTTCGCCCTACTTGATAGTGCTCCCGACAGCGAATGTCACTTCACACTCTACCGCCTGACGGGTGAGCTTCTCGCACGAGGCACCTCTCGCGCTCGTGACTCTTGGATCCAAAACCTCCGCACCATGCCCGCCGAAGCCCTTCACCTCATTGGGGTTTCAGCCGACGGGCCACTTCTCCTGCACATCCGACTTAACCGCCCCGACGGCACTCGAGAAGAGCGCTCACTCCTCTTCCGTCTTGCTAGTCTCTAAGGGAGTAGACACCCACTCCATATTGGGAGGTAACATAAACCAGTACTGGTCGACGAAGTGATCAGTACTGGTCACGAATACCAACCAGTACTGCTCCGAATGCGAACCAGTAGTGGTCAACTCAGCGATCAGTACTGGTCACTTTTTGAAGTAGCAGGAGTCCTTTATTTATCCTCCTATTCCACCTATTTTCCGTTCCCTTGAAGCCAGCTCGCCAGCACGTGTCCCCATCCGTCTCAAGCGGATGAGACGATACACATCATAGCTGGGGTAGGCACGTTTTACCACAAGGAGGGAGCAGGCGATAGTAATAGTCGTCCGCACTCAAACCAATAGTTGTTTAGGGTGTGAATGAATAGTTGTTTGCATACGAAACGAATAGTCGTTTGGCCCCCGAACCAATAGTCGTTCGCATACAGACGAGTAGTCCTCTGCAAATCGACTTATTGATCATCAGCTACCAGCTGCTATAAATTGGAGAGTCGTATATCCCCATAAGAGCGTCAAGAGAGATCTTACAAGGCTCTTCCAAGAGAGGGCTATCTTACCGAAGGATGTGTTTAGTACTGATAGCTTCCCCCTCAATACGTCTCTACGATTTTGATGTAAAAGTCACGCCTTTCGCCCTGCGAAGGGAAAACATATCGGTGAGAAGTAGTAATTTTGTGGGCTAATTAGGTAAGTCTGCCCTCATCCCAAGTAAAGGGTCTTGAGAGGCCGATACCACCGACAGCATACATTATATATAGAGACATAGAGCATCATGGGCAAAGTCATCGCATTAGCCAATCAGAAGGGCGGAGTGGGTAAGACCACGACCGCTATCAATCTGGCAGCTTCCTTAGCCTCCCTTGAGAAGCGCGTCCTCTTGGTCGACACCGACCCACAGGCCAACGCTACTTCAGGGATCGGTATTGATGCCTCTCAAATAGGCAAGACGATCTACGAATGCCTCTGCTCTGGCCTACCGGCGACGGAGGCCACCACGAAGACGGTCGTCGACGGCCTTGACCTCTTGCCTTCGCACATTGATCTAGCTGGGGCAGATCTCGAGCTACTGGAGCGCTCGGAGCGTGAGTATATCCTCCGCTCTGTCCTCGCCCCCATCCTCGACCGCTACGACTATATCCTCATCGACTGCTCCCCCTCGCTCGGCTTGATCACTGTCAATGCTCTCGTAGCAGCAGACTCCGTGCTCATCCCCGTGCAGTGCGAGTACTTCGCACTCGAAGGGATCTCTAAGCTCCTCAACACCATCCGTATTGTACGTCAGCGCCTCAATGCACAGCTCGATATCGAGGGCTTCCTCATGACGATGTACGACAGCCGTACACGCCTAAACAACCAGATCTATGAGGAGGTCAAGTCCCACTTCAAGGGCCTCGTCTTCGAGACCGTCATCCAGCGCAACGTGAAGCTCGGCGAAGCTCCGAGCCACGGCCTCCCCGCCCTACTCTACGATGCCGATAGCCGTGGAGCCATCAACCACCTACAGCTGGCAGCCGAGCTGATCAACAAGAATAAGTAGATGTCCGCAGCAAAGAATAAGAATGTCCTGGGCCGTGGCCTGGGGAACCTCCTCGGAGGAGAGACTGCATCAGCAGCCCTCCAAGGCACCGTTTCTATCCAAGAGCTTCCGCTGGAGAAGATCGCTCCCAACCCCGATCAGCCCCGTAAGCACTTCGAGCAAGAAAGCCTCGAGGAGCTCGCAGCCTCTCTGCGTGCTCTCGGTCTTGTACAGCCCATCACCGTACAAGCCCTCCCCTCTGGCTCTTACCAGATCATCTCGGGTGAGCGTCGCTGGCGCGCTGCTCAGCTGGCTGGGCTGAAGACGCTCCCCGCATACATCCGCTCGACACAGGAAGGCGAACTGCTGGAGCTTGCTCTCATCGAGAACATCCAGCGCGAAGACCTCAACGCCATCGAAATAGCCTTGGCCTACCAGCAGCTCATTGAGCAGCACAGTCTGACGCAGGCAAAGCTCGCTGAGCGCGTCGGGAAGAAGCGCGTCACTATCAGTAACTACATCCGCCTGCTCCAGCTCCCCGCTGAGATCCAGCTTGGGCTGACGCAGCGCCTCATCGATATGGGCCACGCCCGTGCCCTCCTGCAGGTCGAGGATACGGAGCGCCAGATCGAGCTCTACAACCTCATCATCACCGAGCACCTCAGTGTCCGTGCTGTGGAAGAGCTTGCCCGCGCTATCACTGAGGAACCAGAGGCTACGCCCCTACCCACACCACAGTCACAGCAGCCTGCGAAGGCTGAGCGCAAGGACTTCAAGCTTCTTGAGCGCCACTTGGCTCAAGTCTTCTCGTCAAAGGTTACCCTCCGCTGCTCCGCTTCGGGTAAGGGTAAGCTCACGATCCCCTTCTCAGGTGACGAAGACCTCGAGCGCATCATGCAGCTCCTCGAGCGTATCCAGCAGTAGCTCTATAGCAAGCCTCATCGCCCTATGCGCATCCGACTCCTGATCGTCCTCCTCTCCCTACTGATCCTGCCCCATGCCACGGCCTGGAGCCAGGAGTCCCTCGTGCCGACGACCTATGATATGCCTTCGCTCCTCTCTGCGAGCGACAGCGTCGCCCCCAGCACGCAGGAGCCGCTTCCCAGCTTCGAGAAGCAAGCTCTGAAGATCCAGCAGCAGGCGCTTTGGCAGCCCAACTCCACCAAAGCCATCCTCTGGGCCTTCCTCCCAGGTGGCGGGCAGATCTACAACCGCAAGTATTGGAAGCTCCCCATCGTGTGGGGCGCCTTCATGGCCTGCTACTACTCCATCACGTGGAATAACCGCCAGTATCAGGAGTACCACGCAGCCTACCGCGACCTCTCGGGGCCCGATCCCGAGCATAACACCTCTTGGCTTGTCTTCGCCCCTACTGGTGCGCAGGCCTCCGACTACCAGCAGTACCAGTCCTCACTGCGCTCCACGCTCAAGCGAGGCAATGACTTCTACCGCCGCTATCGAGATCTCAGCATCGTCGCTACGGTCCTCGTCTACGGCCTCTCCATCCTCGATGCCTATGTCGATGCCGAACTCTATACCTTCGACATAAGCCCCGACCTCTCTCTACGGGTCGTCCCCGAAGTGGGACTTCCTAAGCTCGGTCTTCCCTCCTATCAAATGGGAGTGAACTGTAGCCTCACCTTCTAAATCCCTCCCCGATGAAGCTTCACATCAAGCTCCTCTCGGCAGCCTTCCTCCTCTTCCTCTCGGCATCCAGCCTCTCCGCACAGGTTGATAGCACGCGACGCGCTGACCGCATCGCTTCACCCTTCACCCTGGCCTCTGCCCTTCTTGATCCCATCACCCTCCCCACCTCGCTCGATAAGGACGTGGAGAAGATGCTGGAGCAGTGGTACACCGGCTATGACAATGCTACAGGTAAGAGCACAGGCTCCCGCTACGGCTCCGTGTCCGTCCCCTACACGCCAGACAGCGTCTATGTACGCATGCTCAACAAGATGCCCTCCGCGATGCGATTCAGCTACAATCCCCTCGTACGTGAGGCGATCGAGCTGTATCTCTTCAAGCGCCGTGGTCTCCTGAGCTCCATGCTCTCCCTCGGAGATCTCTACTTCCCCGAGATCGAGATGGCTCTCGACAAGAATGGCCTCCCTATGGAGCTCCGCTACCTCGTCATCGTCGAGTCGGCACTCAATCCTAAAGCCATCTCACCTGCTGGTGCCGCTGGCCTCTGGCAGCTCATGCTCCCGACGGGTAAGATCTACGGCCTCACGGTCAATAGCCTCGTCGACGAGCGCATGGACCCCGTCAAGAGCACCGAGGCGGCCTGCCGCTTCCTCAAGGACCTCTACCGTATCTACGGCGACTGGTGGCTCGTCCTCGCTGCATACAACTGTGGCCCTGGCAATGTGAACCGTGCCCTTCGTCGTGTGAACACTGATCGCCCGAACTTCTGGGACATCTACCGCTACCTGCCGAACGAGACGCGCCGCTATATCCCCCTCTTCATCGGGGCTTACTTCGCGATGCACTACCACCGCGAGTACGGCATCTACCCTCGTCAGCTGGGTCGCCCACTGGCTACGGACTATTACACGGCGAATCATCGCGTTACCTTCGATCGCATCTCCGAGATCACGGGGGTATCGACGGAGCTGATCTCGACGTTCAACCCACAGTTCCGCCGTGGCATCATCCCAGGGAACAATATGCCCTATCCCGTACGTCTCCCCCTCTCCGCTATCCTCAAGCTTGACAGCGCTGGGAGCGAAGTGAATTCACCCGAGCTGCGTGTGAACCTCGAAGGGCCCAGCAACACCGCATCGACTCGCTCTGCGATGAGAAACCAGTCCTCCAGCGAAGAGGAAGGGCCTGTCACCGAAGAAGAGCAGCCCACCCGTCGCACCCGAGGTCAGAAGGCAGAAGCCAAGCAGCAGACGACGACCACAGCTCACGTCGTCACCACAGGTGAGACGCTCTACTCCATCGCCCAGAAGAATGGCATTAGTGTAGAGGAGCTCAAGAAGAGCAATAACATTACCTCCGATAAGCTCCGCCCTGGGCAGACGCTCCACATCACCAAGGTAACTAAGACGACGTCTGCGACAAATGCCTCCAAGAGTACCAAGGGCCATAGCCACCACAAGAGCCACAGCTCTAAGAAGAGCCGCCGTGGCAGACGCTAACAAGAGATACAATACAACAAGCAATAGCTTCATAACAATCAAAGCAATGAAACAGCCAACACTAGTCGTCCTCGCTGCAGGTATGGGTAGCCGCTACGGTGGCCTCAAGCAGCTCGACGGAGTCGGTCCCTCAGGGGAGACCATCATGGACTACTCAATCTTCGATGCCATCCGCGCTGGCTTCGGCAAGGTCGTCTTCGTCATCCGCCGCACCTTCGAGCAAGAGTTCCGTGAGAAGATCATCTCTAAGTACGAGCACAAGATCCCCGTGGAGGTCGTCTTCCAGGATCTGGACAAGCTCCCCGAAGGCTTCACTGTCCCCGAGGGTCGCGAGAAGCCTTGGGGTACGAACCACGCCGTCATGATGGCAGCAGAGGTGATCAACGAGCCCTTCGCCGTGATCAACGCTGACGACTTCTATGGCCGCCACGGCTTCGCAGCTCTGGCTGACAAGCTTCGTAGCTTCTCCGACAGCCACGACAAGTACTGCATGGTCGGCTACCGCGTAGGCAATACGCTCAGCGAAAGCGGTACGGTAGCACGCGGTGTCTGCGAAGTAGATGACAAGGGCTTCCTCACGGGTGTCGTCGAGCGTACCTCTATCGCTCGTCGCCCTGATGGTAAGATCGCCTTCACGGACGAGAACGGTCAGGAGCAGCTCCTCGAAGAGAATACGCCTGTATCCATGAATATGTGGGGCTTCACGCCTGACTACTTCCAGCACTCAGAGAAGCTCTTCTGCCACTTCCTCAATGAGCAGAAGGCTAATCCTAAGTTCGAGTACTACATCCCTCTCGTAGTCAACCACCTCGTCGCAGAAGGCACCTCTACGGTAGAAGTCCTCGACACGCCTGACTCTTGGTTCGGTGTCACCTACGCCGAAGACCGCCCCGATGTCGTCGCCAAGCTTGCTGCTCTGGCCTCTACGGGCGCCTATCCCGAGAAGCTCTTCTAAGGCAACACTCCTACTATAAATTAGATACTGATAGATCTCCCCATCGTCTCCACATGCTCCTTCGGTAGCGTGTGGGAGCGATGGGTAGGCTACGGCTACCCCCTACGATAGGCATGGACTTTGTGAGCCTCGAGCCCCTGGCGAACGTCAGCTATATCACCGAGCTTGTCATCTGGCTACTCACCCTTCTTGTCTGGGTCTACACCCCAGGCCTCATCGGTGTGGCGCTGGAGGCAGGTCGGCAAGCCAACCCCGACTCGGGGGCGGTATATATCTCGCGCTTCGTCTCCTACGGACTCTTCCGCTTCCTCGTCTATGTCTTAGGCAGCCTCTCGACGGGGCTGACGGTCCTGAGGCTTCTGAGCCGCGAAGGGCTGATACCGCAGGGGGATTATATAGGTCTCCTCACCACGCTGGCAGCGCTCTTTGTGGGGATGTACCTCTTCCTCTATATCCGCTCGCTCTCCTTCAAGCTCTGGCGCTATATCCTGCTTGACAATCTCTCTGGAGGCCTCTTGGCACAAGACTATTTCTTCCAAGATTGGCTGCGAGCTCTACTAATGGCACTGGTCTCACTCTTGACCTTTGCTCCCCTCTCCACGATCACTCTTTGGGCCATTGCGGCAGGGGTCTTACTCCTGGTTCAGCTACTCGGCATAGTACAAGTCATACGCCGTCTGACACAGGGTTCTACAGGCTTCCTCTTCCTTTTTTTGTACCTTTGCGCCCACGAAATTGCTCCCTTCCTTTACGTTATAGGGCTCTGCATCTCCTTTTCGAGGGGTGATCTCCTCCTTCCCACTACGTTTCAATGAGTATTAAGACGATCCTAATCTCTCAGCCTCGACCCGAGTCGGGGAAGTCCCCTTACTATGATATCGCCGCGCGCTACGGAGCCGAAGCTACGTTCCGTGCATTCATCGAAGTCGAGTCGGTGACTCCACGTGAGTTCCGCAATCAGAAGGTGAACATCCTTGATCATACGGCGATAGTCTTCACCTCGCGCAAGGCTATGGAGCACTTCTTCCAGCTCAGCGAAGAGCTCCGTGTCACCATCCCCGAGGATATGAAGTACTTCTGCATCAACGAGCAGGTAGCCAACTATCTCCAGAAGTTCATCGTCTACCGCAAGCGCAAGGTCTTCTATCCCGAAGCAGGGGGACAGGCTGAGCTGGTAGCGATCATGCAGAAGCACAGCAAGGAGCTCTACTTCCTCCCCATGGCTGAGGATCACAAGAACGATCTCATCGATCTCTTGACGTCCAAGAAGCTCCAGTTCGCTAAGGCGATCATGTACCGCACCGTCAGCAAGAAGTTCACCGCTGCCGAAAAAAAGGAGAAGTATGATATGATCATCTTCTTCAGTCCCGCAGGTGTGGCATCACTGCTCGCGAACCACAGCGACTATAAGCAGGGCAAGGTCCTCATCGGAGGCTTTGGTCCCGCCACGTGCCAGGCTATCGAGCAGGCTGGTCTGCGCCTGGATCTCTCCGCTCCTACCGATGGTGCCCCCTCGATGGCGATGGCTCTCGAGCAGTACCTCAAGGAGAAGAACAAGTAGGCCGCTCTCCAGAGAGCGAAGCATTCGCTGATCGTGGAAGATCTCACTACCACTCCCCTACGCTATACGCTTAGCAAAGAAGAGCGTCTGCATCTCAAGCGAGATGTAGACGCCCTTTTTGCTTCGGGTCACGCCTTTATCGCCTACCCACTTCGGGTCGTAGTGAATACGACTCCTATCGGCGAGGGCGAAGAGCCTAGCTGTGCCATCCTCGCCGTAGCGGCGAAGAAGTACTTCCGTCGAGCCAATAAGCGCAACCGCGTCAAGCGACTCATCCGTGAGAGCTACCGTCTACGCAAGCACCGTCTCCTCAATCTGGCAAAGGCTCAGAGCCTGCACATCCACCTCGGTCTCCTCTCCGTAGCGAAGGAGCTCCCCACACAGGCCGACGTCAATCGCGGTATGGACAAGGCGCTCTCCCGTATCTGTGAGGAGCTAAAGCCCAAGGCGGAAGAGCCAACTAACGAAGAAGCATGAAGCGTGTACTCGACTTCGTCAAAGCCCTACTGACGAAGCTTCTTCTTCTCCCTATCTACTTCTACAAGGGAGCGATCTCGCCTCTCACACCCCCCTCGTGCCGCTTCACGCCCTCTTGCTCCACCTATGCCATCGAGGCACTGCGCAAGTATGGGCCATTCAAGGGGCTCTACCTCGCTGTGCGTCGTATCCTGCGCTGTCACCCCTGGGGTGGTAGTGGCTACGACCCCGTACCTTAGCGACATCTATCTCCGCCATGACCGAGCAGCTCGCCCCCTATATCGACCTGCACACCCACCACGTACGCTCGACACCCGACACCGTAGAGCTATTGAGTTGCTACCTCTCTGAGGTGGACACGCTCCCCTCCCACGACTCCCTCTACTACAGCGTAGGCCTCCACCCTTGGCGAGCGGAGGAGCTCCGAGAGGAATCCCTCCCCTTACTCCGCAAAGCCCTACAGCTTCCCCGTGTCATTGCCTTAGGAGAGGCGGGCTTAGACAAAGCCACGAAGCACACCACTCTCGCAGAGCAGCCCCCGATCCTTCGCGCACAGATTCTCCTTAGCGAAGAGCTGGAGCTTCCCCTCATCCTTCACTTGGTACGCGCTCAAGACGAACTTCTTCGCCTTCGCCGTGAGCTCCAGCCCAAGCAACCCTGGATCATCCATGGCTTCCGTGGCGGACTTGACCAAGCACGTCAGCTCCTACACGCTGGGCTCTACCTTAGCTTTGGCGAGCACTTCCGCCCCGAGAGTCTGCGAGAAGCTTATGCAGCTAGGCAAGCCTTCTTAGAGACAGACGACGCCCTTGAGCTATCCATCCAAGCCGTCTATCAGGCGGCATCCGAAGCTCTTGCTCTGGACGAATCCACCCTTCGCGAGCAGCTCTATACCTCCGCCAAACACCTCTTCCCCACACTTCTCTAAGCTAAGAGAAGTCCCCTTATCAGCCCCCTTCAGAAGAAGCCATCACGTAGCTGGTGCACCATCCTATATTGGTCACCGAGCTGACCAATATAGGTCGATGTGCTAAGCTATATAGGTCGGATGAGCAACCTATATAGGTCAACTCGGTGACCAATATAGGTTCACAGCACCACCTCGGGTGGATGCTTCAAGAGCCTTTTATTCCCACTGAATTTCCCTTCTATGAGAGCACTCCTTGCGAGAGTCGTCAGTGTCACCTTAGGTGCGGGGCATTAGGGTCGGTTGCTTCTTCGTATCTTTGCAAGCGATAAGCGGACAGGAGCTACCCGAGCAGAGTGCTCAGGATATCTGCTGGCCATTGTATTTACTAAGAGACAAACCGAACTTCAGCCAATGAATGTAGCTATAGTCGGTGTCAGTGGAGCCGTCGGACAGGAGTTCCTCCGTGTCCTCAGCGAGCGCTCCCTCAAAATTGACCGATTAGAACTGTTCGCCTCCGAGCGTAGCGCGGGGAAGAAGATCACCTTCCGTGGGAAGGAATATACGATACGCCTGCTCCAGCACGGCGATGACTTCAAGGATATTGACGTGGCCTTCGTCTCGGCCGGTGGGAGTGTATCCCTCGAGTACGCAGAGACGATCACCAAGCACGGCGCCGTGATGATCGACAACTCCAGCGCCTTCCGTATGCAGGAGGATGTCCCTCTCGTCGTACCTGAGGTCAATGCCGCCGATGCCCTCGTGCGTCCCCGTGGCATCATCGCCAACCCCAACTGCACGACCATCCAGATGGTCGTCGCCCTGAACGCCGTCGAGCGTCTCAGCCACATCCGCCGTGTCCACGTAGCTACCTATCAGGCGGCCAGTGGAGCTGGGGCCCGTGGTATGGCCGAGCTGGATGACCAGATCAAGGCCATCGCACGAGGCGAAGAGCCCGAGGTGAAGAAGTTCGCCTACCAGCTCGCCTACAACCTCATCCCTCAGATCGACGTCTTCGGCGACGATGACTACACGAAGGAGGAACTGAAGATGTACCACGAGACGCGCAAGATCATGCACAGCGACGTGCAGGTCAGCGCTACCTGCGTCCGTGTCCCCGTGACTCGCGCCCACTCCGAAGCGATTTGGGTAGAGACGGAGAAGCCTCTCTCTCTGGACGATGTCCGTGAAGCCTTCCGCAAGGCTCCTGGCGTAGTCCTGCAGGACGACCCTTCGGATCAAGTATATCCCATGCCACTCTTCATCGCAGAGAAGGACCCCGTCTACGTAGGTCGTCTGCGTAAGGACCTGGCGACGCCCAATGGCCTCACCTTCTGGTGCGTCGGTGACCAGATCAAGAAGGGCGCAGCTCTGAATGCCGTACAGATCGCCGAATACCTCGCTGCACAAGGCAGCATCGGCAAGAAGTAAACCGAGACCTTACTACTCATAGCAATGAACTTATATAAGAGCATCGAAGACCTCCAGGCCTTCGTAGCGGCGGAGCGTGCACAAGGGCATCGCATCGCCTTCGTCCCCACCATGGGGGCACTTCACGCTGGACACCTGAGTCTCGTCAAGCGAGCTCTCAGCGAATGTGATCGCTGCATCGTCAGCGTCTTCGTGAATCCCACACAGTTCAACGATCCTCGAGACCTCGAGACCTACCCCCGCACACTCGAAGCCGACAGCGAACTCCTCGCCTCGGTCGGCACCAGCGCGCTCTTCGCTCCTGAGGTCAGCACCATCTATCCCGAGGAGGATAAGCGTACCTTCGACGTCGGCGCCGTAGCCGAAGTCATGGAAGGCCGCTTCCGTCCTGGTCACTTCAATGGCGTCATGCAGGTCGTCTCCCGCCTCTTCGACATCGTCCGCCCCGACTGCGCTTACTTCGGGGAGAAGGACTTCCAGCAGATCTCCGTCATCCGCGCTATGGTTCGTCTCATCGGTAGCCCCGTAGAGATCATCGCTTGCCCCATCGTGCGCGAAGCCGATGGTCTGGCACTCAGCAGTCGCAATGTGCGCCTCACTCCTGAGGGCCGCGCAGCCGCTCCCGCCATCTACCGCATCCTCTCTGAGAGCCGTAGCTGGGCGCGTGAGCTGACACCTGCCGAGCTCATCGAGCGTGTGACCCGTGAGATCAATGCCGTCCCTACCCTACGTGTCGAGTACTTCGAGATCGTCGATACCGATAGCCTACAGCCCATCGCATCTTGGAGCGATAGCCCTGCCCCTCATGGCTGCATCACCGTCTACTGCGGAGAGGTGCGCCTGATCGACAATATCGCTTACCACTAAGGGATGACCTCAGCAAAGAAACTCCTACTCCTCGGCGGTGCTGTGCTTGCCCTTAGCCTTGCTGGTTGCGGTACGCGTAAGCCCAAGGTGGTAGAGCAGCCCGCAGAGCAGATACCCATTCCCACACCAGCTCCCGTAGAAGAAACTCCTACGCACTGGACTCGCCCCACAGGCGACTCCATCCGTGAGGAGATGCGCGCCGTATGGCTCACTACCGTCTACGGTCTCGACTGGCCCCGTGACAAGGCAGACACGCCCGACGGTGTGCGCCGCCAGAAGGAGTCGCTCCTGCGTATCCTTGACCGCCTGCAAGCCGATGGCTACAACACGGTCTTCCTCCAGCTCCGCCACAGCGGTACGGTCATCTACCCCTCCGACTACGAGCCCCTCTCCACGCGCTTCGCTGGCGAAGGCTTCTTCGGAGACTACGATCCCGTGCGCTTTGCTATCGAGGCTTGCCACGCACGTGGACTGAGCCTCCATGCTTGGCTCGTCACCTATCCGCTCTCGTCCTCCAAGCGAGCTCCCCACCCCATCCTCACGGATCACCCTGGTTGGGCGATCCCTCACAAGGGCTCCTATCACCTCGATCCAGGACGCCCCGAGGTACGCTCGTACATCGCGCATCTGACGGCTGACCTTGTGCGTCGCTATCCCGTCGATGGCGTGCACTTCGACTACTTCCGCTACCCCGAGGGAGCGGAGCAGTTCGCAGATGGTGGCACCTATATGCGCTATGGCTCGGAGTACGAAAGCAAGTCAGCTTGGCGACGCAACAACCTCACCCAGCAGCTCCGCGAGGTACGTGACTCGCTCCAGAGTATCGACTCGCATGCACTGGTGAGTGTAGCGCCACTGGGCAAGCTACGTAAGATCGCAGACCTCGGTCGCTCACATGGCTGGACGGCCTACGAGTCCGTGCTTCAAGATCCCGAGACGTGGGGTCGCGAAGGGCTCGTCGACTTCATCGTCCCGATGATGTACTACCGCGATGACCTCTACAGCCCCTTCCTGCGCGAATGGAAGGAGCAGGTCGCACGCTATATCCCCGTCGTGGCAGGGCTCGCACCCTACCGCGTGGAGGAGACGGGCTGGCCTGAGACGGTCATCGAGGAGCAAATCGAAGAGGAGCGCGAAGTCGGTCTCTCTGGCGTATGCTTCTTCCGCGAAGCGCATACGGGAGCACGCTTCCCAGCGACGCGCCGCATCATCGCCGAAGCCTTCCGTCCGACAGCTCTCCCCCTTGCCTTCGCTCGTGGGAAGGCATTCCAAGCAGCAGCACCTACCGAGCTGGCTCTCAAGCCTGCAGGGCGTGGCGAAGTCATCCTCTCGTGGCAGCAGCCCGAGGCATCGAAGCACCTTCCGCTGACGTGGCGCCTCTGGGTCATCACGACCGATGAGAGCGGAGCAAAGCATGCGACGCTCCTCGCTCCTCGCCTCACCTCCCCACAGTGCAAGCTCGTAGCATCGGACTTCAACGGCAGTAGCTCCATTGAGTTCGGCGTCGAAGCGGTAAATACCTTCGGCGTAGCGACCCCCTGCACGTCTGCGCTCACTATCAGCCTTCCCGACCTCAAGGCTCTGGCTGGTGGGAAGTAGCATGAACCTCTACCTCCATATCCCCTTCTGTGCAAGTCGCTGCTCGTACTGCGACTTCTACACCCAGACGGGGAGCCGTCTCCGACGAGACTTCCTCGATGCCCTCATCAGGGAGCTTCACCTTCGCCGTGTGGAGCTCCCTGATGGCGCATTGATAGACCATATCTACTTCGGTGGCGGCACTCCTTCGCTCCTCACTCCTGAGGAGCTGACTCGCATCTTCGACACCATCACCGAGCTCTACCCGCTGACGGGCACGGGTGAGGTAACCATCGAATGCAACCCCGATGACGTCACGAAGGAGTATGCCCAGGCTCTCGACTCGCTCCCTATCAACCGTGTCAGCATGGGCGTGCAGAGCTTCCACGCCGACGACCTGACGTTCCTCAACCGCCGTCATAGCGCTGAGCAAGTCTTCGCCGCTGTCGAAGCTCTACGCCGTCATGACATCGACAATCTCAGCCTGGACCTCATCTACGGCCTGCCTGGTCAGACCGAGGAGCGATGGCTCACAAACATCCGCACCTTCCTCTCGCTCGGCGTCCCCCACCTCTCCGCCTACCACCTCATCTATGAGGAAGGCACCGCGCTCACACGCCTTGTTGAGCGGGGCAAGGTACAGCCCGTGTCGGAAGAAGCCAGCCTACGCTTCTTCGAGATGCTCATCTCCGAGCTCAAGGCGGCGGGCTACGAGCACTACGAGATATCGAACTTCGCCCTCCCCGACCGCTACGCACGGCACAACACGGGCTACTGGCAGGGCGTCCCTTATCTGGGCTTGGGCCCGTCGGCACATAGCTTCGACGGCGTACGTACCCGCTCGCACAATATCGCCTCACTCACACACTACACCCGTGCACTCCTCGAGGGAAGGCGCGACTACGAGACCGAGCACCTCAGCGACGAAGAGCTCCAGCACGAGTACATCCTCACCCGCCTTCGCACGCAGTGGGGGATCCCACTCGGAGACTATGCGGCACGCTTCGGAGAGCGTGCCAAGCGGGAACTCATACAAGCCGCAAGCGAACACCTCCACCGAGCTCAGCTCACCCAGAGCGATGATACCCTTCGCCTCACTCTCGAAGGTATCTTCGTCTCCGACGGCATCATCGCCGACCTCTTCCTCTAAGTAACCACTCGCCTCGCAGGCATTACGAAGGGCGAATGAAAGGACTTACTCATCCTTTCATTCGCCCTTTGCGTTTGCTCCACAGCTCGATGCCCGCATCTCCCAAGGAGTATTGCGAGAGATAATACGTATGATACCCACGACTTATACGAGTGAAAGAGAAAAGGGATGGTATTGTAGTCAGAAAGTAGGAATGGTTATTACTACCGTCTAACTACGCACAACTATGTTCTTGAGGCCTTCTAGTATACCGAAAGCCCTATAAGTAGTTATCCTCCAAGTAGTCTGTCAACAGTAGAGATACGTACCTATTTTATTGTATAACATTCCTTATACCCGTATTTCCTGACCCTCTGATTTCTTCGTGATAAAGATAATTCACTATCGA
>ERZ1674171.41-NODE-42-length-23496-cov-19.372979_pt1 | contig 23496 bp, 18 predicted proteins | sample MGYA00581291_ERZ1674171 | MGnify/ENA primary metagenome ERZ1674171 (study PRJEB41354, sample SAMEA4873344) | human saliva metagenome | biome: human-associated habitat [ENVO:00009003]; feature: mouth environment [ENVO:08000002]; material: saliva material... | reverse complement strand
CTAGATTAGATAGAACCTGTCATACAACAACATAGGTGGGATGCGTTCATATCCCTCTCTCTCCGCTGAAAAAGAAAGGGTGCAAATCGCGAGCGATTTGCACCCTTTTTCCATTCTGCTTTCGGGGGTAGGTAGAATATTAAACATTGAACTTTAGATATCACAAACTTACGGAATTCCCTTCATGCACTGAAAGCCAGCCCTCACTCCCCCCCACTCCCTTCCCTTTTCACTACCTTTGCAGAGGCGCCGATGAGCAGTGATTTGGCTGGCGTCGATAAAGTTAAACAGGAGCGATGAGCATCAATTATCAGGAATTAGTGCCAGAGAAGGCATTGGGCAAGGAGATCAGCCGACACATCTTCCAGACCTATCGGGCGAAGACCGGGCTGCCCCACGAGATCGAGCAGAACATCGAGCACATCAAGCGCTTGAACCCCGAATACGAATATCACCTCTTCGACGACGAAGACATCAAGGCCTTCATCCTCGAGCATTACGGCGAAGTCATCTGGGGCTATTACCAGCGCATCGCACCGATCTATGGTGCCGCCCGTGCCGACTTCTTCCGCTACCTCCTCGTCTACCAGCTGGGGGGCGTGTACATTGACATCAAGTCCTCCTTGGACAAGCCCCTCAAGGACGTCCTGCGCCCTGAAGACCAATTCATCCTGACGCATTGGGACAACCGCCCTGGAGAGCAGTACGAAGGCATCGGCATCTACCCCGAGCTGGGCACCCTTCCTCGTGGCGAATACATCCAGTGGTGCATTGCCTCCGTAGCCGGTCACCCCATCCTGCGCGCCGTCATCCTGCAGATGCTTCGCAACATCGACGAATACACGCCCTTCCGCCACGGAGCGGGTCTGTGGGGTGTCCTCCGCACGACCGGCCCCGTCATGTACACCAAGGTCATCGAAGCCATGCGCCCCACGCTCGTCGAGGGGAAAGACTACCGCATGCTCGACAAGCCCCAAGAGATCGGCCTGCGCTACTCCATCTTTGATACGGCGGGCGTCTACGGCCACAAGAAGGCGCTCAAGGCCAACTACAACAAGGCTTACACTCCGATCATCGTGACGCCCGACCGACCGCTCTACGCCAAGTGCGCCAAGTACTATCTCTTCGCACGCTTAGCCATCCGCGTCCTCGGCGATAAGATCGCCGCCCGCTTCAAGTAGCCACGACGCCACACACACAAAAAAGCGAATCGCTGTAGGAGATACTCCTGCAGCGATTTGCTTTTTTATTAGGCCAAGAGGCCCGAAGGCCTTCTTACAACTGGGCTATTTGAGCAGCGCCTTCAAAGCTCTCGTGATGGCGTACTCAACCCTATCGACCTCCGTAACGCCCAACCCCTCAGAGGTTACAGTCGCTACCAATTCGCCCGTCTCAGCCGACACCACCTGGATGGTCACCTCTCTCAACGTGACGCTGCGCCCTCGATCTTGACCATAGCCCACCATCAGGGTCTTGGCTCTAAAGCGCTCATCCACGCTGGGCAGGATAATGAAGCCTTTCTTGGCAAAGGCGCCAGCTATCAGATCGCGGGGATTGACCGACTCGGTCTTTTGCTCCGAAGTCTCCTGTACTGGTTGGGTCGCTGGGATGTAGACGTAGCTGTAGGCCCGAAGGTCCTTATTCACCTGGACAGTCGGGACACGTGGCATTGCACAGCCCGTGAGGAAGCCAACGACAACGAGGACGATTGCCCCGATAAAGAATCTATTGTATCTGCTCTTCATAAACGATAAGTTTTGTTCCCCATAAAAGTACGATAATAATGGAGCGGATCAAATGCCCCCCATACAGCGAGCCACCCGACGCAATGCTTCTCGGCATCACGTCGGGTGGCTCTGTTTGTTAGCGCTTCGGCAAAGGCTTAGATACCTACGTGGCCGCTACCGTTGCCTGGTTCGGACGTGGATCCGCCACCTTCGGGCTTCTTTTCCTTCTTCTTAGCCTTGGGCTTAGCCTCCATACGTTCGTAGCTGACTTCCTCGGGGCGAAGGCGGAAGTACATGGTATTCGGGCGAAGGTTCACGCGAGGCTCGGTGATGTGCACGTTCGCATTGAACTCGCTCCCAACGGGTACGACCTTACTCTTGAACGAAGGTGAAAGCGTCCCAAGACGGCCGAAGTCCACGATGTCACCGTTAGCCACGACTTCGCGTGCCATATCAGCTGCGAGATTTAGCACGCTTTGCACTTCCATGTAATTGAGGGTTGTGTCCTTGGCCACCAACTCGCAGAAGCGCTCGAAGCTCATGCGATGACGACCCGAAGGGGTGGCTTGGATGACTACCTTGCCTTTGTTTGGGCCAACGCCTACCTTGCGTTCGCCGAGGGTGTAACCAATGGGTTTGTTTTTCTTACTCATAATTATTTAAGGTGTCTCCAGATTGTTTGCCCAGCCCCTGTCGGAGACGTTATACAAGGGCAGGAGAATGTGTTTTTCATCCGTCAAAAGGCCGTTCGGTCGCTACCGTCGAAGCCTATGGTGAGAAGACGTATACGTTTGGCAGGCAAAACGTATACGTTTCATGGCCAAAACGTATACGTTTCACGCTCGAAACGTATACGTTTTCATCGCAAGACGTATACGTTTTGTTTGGGATAGGTATACGTCTCGTCTGGGAAAGCTATACGTCTCACTTCTCTACCCTCAAAGTTATCCTTTTCCAGCGAACAAAGTATCACCATCCAAGAAGTCCTAGCTCCCCCTCTACATGAATGGGTAGAAGAGCCACAGAAGTATGATTGCTTAAGCTTAATATACAGAGTAGAATTGAGCTATTACATGAACTAGCCGCATCTAGTACTGGGACTTATTTAGAACCATTTCATATTCAAGCTCACCTACAATCCCATTTAACGCTTGGACTCCGCCTGAAACAGTAGAAAGAAAAAGCTTTGTTGACCTGTCTAAAGGGCGAACCAAATAGACACACTCTTCAAAATACTCTCTCTTTAAATACACACCAGAAGCAGTCCAAACGAAAGGATGTAACTCTACAGAGAAGACAGAGGAACCGAAGCTGGCATCAAAGCTTCTAGCATGTAGATCCACTCCCAAAGGAAACTCTCGTTCTTGGTAATATAGATTAAGAAGAAATAAAGCTCCTAATGCCCGGATAAAGTGCTTAATGTTGCCCTGACTCAGTGAAGCAGATCTATCATGCTTTACAGCTTGATATGCCTTTTTCCAGTCTGAGCCACTACTTCCTCTTTTGAATGCTTTATGCAAGGGAGTGAAGCGCTGATTTGACGAATCGATTGTGTATAGCATCGGACTTGAAATCATAACGACCTTCTTGCTGAGCGTCCATTTATTCTCCAGCAAAGCTAAGCAGTCTGTATCAAAATACAGATCGTTCCCTTGAGCAGGCTGTACCCCTCCCTCCCTAAAGTATAGCTCCTTGGAGATGGACTCTATCTCTATGACTGTGCGAACAAGAAGATTCGCAATGCTCGTGGAGTACGTTGATAATTGCTTATCATCGACATGTATCGTATTAGCTATGTCCAATAACTCTCGTTCAAGCGATCGATAGACATTCCAGTAGAGATTATTCATACTATTATGTGCTTTTTATGTGGTTAATATAGCATTGAAAAACCGTTAGCAAAGATATATCATTCCTTTATTCATAGACCTCTCCCTTCACACTTCCCCTCCCATTTATCACCAATAAAAGAGCACGTCCTTCAAACACCTTAACACTGCAGAATACCAGCGCAGTAGCTTCCTTAAAAAGCTAAAGAAATTGGCTGTAGGAGCAAAGAAAAGTTGATTATATTCGTGTCGTATTCATCACTTAGACCTCATGATAATGAACCGATTCCTCCAACGACTACCGCGCTTGAGCTACCGTGCCAAGGTAGCCATGCTGCTCGTGTGTGGCGTTGTGGTGGGTTTAGGTGGGCTCTTCCTCTATCTGCTTAGGTTCCACACCTACTTAGGAGATGACCCCTCGGCCTGTGTCAACTGCCACATCATGACTCCTTACTACGCCACGTGGATGCACGGCGCCCACGCCCGCAACACCACGTGCAACGACTGCCACGTACCGCACGACAACGTCTTCCGCAAATACTTCTTCAAGGGGAAGGACGGTATGAACCACGTCTACAAGTTCGTCACGCGCCAAGAGCGTCAGGCCATCCAAGCCATCGACGAGAGCGCTGAGGTAATCATGGAAAACTGCGTGCGCTGCCACGCCACCCTCAATACCGAGCTTGTCAACACGGGGCGCATCACCTACATGGACGCCAAGTGCGACGAAGGGAAAGCCTGCTGGGATTGCCACCGCGATGTGGCCCACGGCAGGATGAACTCCCTCTCCTCGACCCCAGGGGCCGAAGTACCCCTGCCCGACTCGCCAGTGCCCGACTGGCTGCAGAAGATGCTGAACTAAGCATCCTCACCACGCAAGCATAATATCAGAATAACAAATAAAAGAGACTCAAAATCATGGCACAACAATTGAAACGTTGGCAGGGATGGCTCCTATTCGGAGGCTCTATGGTCGTAGTCTTCGTCCTCGGACTCATCGTCTCCTCACTCCTGGAGCGCCGCGCCGAGGTGGTGAGCATCTACAACAACCGCAAGCACATCTTCAAGGACGCTATCGTGGCACAGAACGAGCTGTTCGCCGAAGACTTCCCCCGTGAATATCAGACGTGGCTCAAGACCGCCGACACCACCTACCAAGGTGAATTCAATAGCTCGCAGCGTGTCGACGTGCTCGCTGCCCGCCCCGAGATGGTCGTGCTATGGGCTGGCTACTCCTTCTCTATGGAGTACAACACGCCTCGTGGACACAAGCACGCTATCGAAGACATGGACGAGATCCTTCGTACCGGCTCCCCTGGCGTGAACGGCAACAAGGATATCCAGCCTGGTACCTGCTGGACGTGTAAGAGCCCCGACGTACCCCGCATCATGAAGGAGAAGGGTATCGCAGAGTTCTACAAGGCTCCCTGGAGCCAGTGGGGACCCGAGATCGTGAACACCATCGGCTGCTCCGACTGTCACGATGCCCGCACTATGAAGCTCAAGCCCGCACGCCCCGCCCTCTACGAAGCCTTTGAGCGTCGTGGCGAAGATGTCTCCAAGCAGTCCCACCAGCACATGCGCTCACTCGTCTGTGCCCAGTGCCACACCGAGTACTACTTCAAGGGCGATGGCAAGTACCTCACCTTCCCCCACGACAAGGGCTTCACGGTCGAGGACATAGAGGCTTACTACGACGAGATGAACTACTCCGACTATACGCACAAGATCTCTCGCGCTCCCATCCTCAAGGCTCAGCACCCCGACTACGAGCTGTGGCGTATGGGTATCCACGGCCAGCGCGGCGTATCGTGCGCAGACTGCCACATGCCCTACGTGAGCGAAGGCGGAGTGAAGTACTCTGACCACCAGATCACCAGCCCTCTGGCGAAGATCGACAAGACCTGTCAGACCTGCCACCGCGAGGATGCTGAGACGCTCCGTCAGAACGTCTACGAACGTCAGCGCATGGCCAACGACGTCCGCAACCGCGTAGAGAAGGAGCTCGCTAAGGCCCACATCGAAGCTAAGTACGCTTGGGATAGCGGTGCTACCGAAGCCGAGATGAAGGATGCTCTGCAGGCTATCCGCAAGAGCCAGTGGCGCTGGGACTTCGCTGTCGCCAGCCACGGTGCTTCCTTCCACGCGCCACAGGAAGTGACGCGTATCCTCGGTCAGAGCCTCGGCTATGCTCAGGAAGCTCGCCTTGCCATCGCCAAGGTACTGGCACGCCACGGCTTCTCAGGTGACGTCCCCATGCCTGACATCTCCACAAAGGAAAAGGCTTGGGCTTACATCGGCCTCGACGGCAAGAAGCTCCAGGCTGATAAGGCAGAGTTCATGAAGACCGTCGTACCTAAGTGGGTGCAGTCAGCTAAGGCACAAGGCAAGCTCATCGAGCTCTAAGCCGAGCCTGTTGCCCTGACACACATCTAAGTATCCCTACTTCAGCGCGGCGACAGACCTCATCGTCTGCCGCCGCGCTTTCGATATAAATCTCAACCGCTTCTCCGTCTATGTTCAACGCACTCTGGAAAATGAGAGAAGGCTTCGTCACTGGTGCAGGCTTGATCCTCGTTGGGCTACTGCTGCAGTACACGGCAGGCCCGATCGACTGGTCAGCCTTCGCCTTCCCGGTGAATGCCATCGTCCTTGCTCTCTACCTCCTCCTGCTCGTCATCATCTACGCGCTACGTCATCGGGTCCGCCTCTTTTCCTTCCTCTTCACTGTCGAGGCGGCTGTCCCCACACTCATCTACGCAGCTATACTCACCGTAGCCATGGGGCTCACCCGTCAGGTAGCCCCCCACGAGCGAGCTATCGACCCCATTGGGCTCACACGAATGCTGTCCTTCTGGCCCTTCGTACTCATCTATGCCCGCCTCGCTGGCATCGTGGGGCTCATCGCGATACGACAGATCTTACACTTCCGCCTGAGAGAGGTACCGTCGCTACTCTCCCACATCGGGCTCTTCATCGCCATCGTCGCTGCGACACTCGGCAGTGCCGATATGGAGCGTGTGAAGCTCAAGGCCACCACCGACATGCCCGAGTGGCGCGCCACCCACGATCTGGGCTTCATGGAGCTACCGCTAGCCATCCAGCTGGAGAAGTTCACCATCGACGAATATCCCCCCAAGCTCCTCCTCATCAATAGTAAGACAGGGAAGTCCATACCAGAGAAGAACCCACAGATCGTCCTTATCGATAAGCACTTCCATGAAGGCATGCTATCGCAGTGGCGCATCCGTGTACACAAGAACTATCCCCTCGCTGCTCCCGTCATCACGGCCGACACGACGAAGTACGTGGAGTGGGGCTCATCGGGCGCTGTGACGGCACTCCTCGTCGAAGCCCAACCGATGAAGAATGGCAAGGAAGTGGGCAAGCCCATCATCGGATGGGTCACCTGTGGTAGCTACCTCTTCCCCTTCCAAGAGCTGAAGCTCACGAAGGACCTGAGCCTCGTGATGGCGCGCCGCGAACCCGAGCGCTACGCCTCACGCATCCATATCTATACGCAGACGCAGAAGAACATCGTCGCCACCGTCGAGGTCAACAAGCCCGTGACGGTCGACGGGTGGAAGATCTACCAGCTCAGCTATGATGAAGCGATGGGCCGCTGGAGCGAGACCAGCACCTTCGAGCTCGTCAAGGACCCTTGGCTCCCCGCCGTCTATGCGGGTATCTACCTACTCTTGGCTGGCGCTATCCTCACCTTCATCACAGCACAGAAGCGTCGCCGCTAAGCGAGGCGACCTGAGTGTAGGGGAAGTCCCTACCCCGAGAGAACACCGCTCCAATGGCTCACGGACAAGCTACCCTACCCCTTCTGCATCTTCACCCCAACCCTATCAACTCTATCCTCATGACTTGGGATTCCTTCATATTCTTCGCTATCCCTGCCCTCCTTCTGTGGGCGGGTGGCGCTTGGACGGCTTGGAAAAAGCGTCCACTCCCGACCTATCTCCTCACCGCTGCGGGACTGCTCGTTTACTTCACCTTCATCCTCGGACTGTGGATGTCGCTGGAGCGTCCACCCCTTCGCACGATGGGTGAGACCCGCCTGTGGTACGCCTTCTTCCTCCCCACGGCGGGGCTGATCGTCTATTCGCGCTGGCGCTACCCTTGGATCCTCGCTTTCAGCACCGTCCTGGCAGGCGTCTTCACCACGGTCAATATCGTCAACCCCGACATTCACAACAAGACACTTATGCCGGCACTGCAGAGCCCATGGTTCGCCCCGCACGTCATCGTCTACATGTTCGCCTATGCCGTGCTGGGTGCCGCTGCACTGATGTCGGCCTACCTACTGTGGTTCAAGAAGTCACCCATCAACGACCACGAGATGGATATCTGCGACAACCTCGTGCAGGTCGGCTGGGCGTTCATGACTGTCGGTATTCTCTTCGGGGCGCTCTGGGCGAAGGAAGCCTGGGGGCACTACTGGGCGTGGGACCCCAAGGAGACTTGGGCTGCTGCGACATGGTTCGCCTATCTGGCTTATATCCACGTGCGCATCCGTTCGGACCGCTACCGCCGTGCAGCACTCTGGGGGCTCTTCATCTCCTTCATCCTCCTGCAGATGTGCTGGTGGGGTATCAACTACCTGCCCTCTGCCCAAGGCGTCAGCGTCCACACCTACAGCTTGGGCTAAGGCGCTCCGCCCATCAGCCTCTATAAAAGTATCGTCCCCACCCGCAGCCGAGGCTGCGGGTGGGGACGATTATTTATTCACCCTCCACTAAGAACCTGTCTCTAGAGAGCTAGAGGCTGAAGAACTAGCCTTCTTCTTAGTTGATTTAGCCTCTGTATACGGAAGATTGAGTAGTTTGTATGACCTTAAAAACAACTCATTTGTATCCGCATCGTTCCTACTTGCCTCTATAGTTTGATCCAAGATTTCTGCCTTAAACTTGTCATTAGCGATATACTCGAACGTTATCCCATTATCCTTAAATCTTGCATCTGCTTGCAACTCTTCAAGGGCTGGCATAATCAGATCTTGCTTTGCTGCATCTACCTTGGGGGAAGCAAAAATGACTGTACATTTCTTGCCAGGAAAGCAACCAAGCATTATCATATACGAACGCACAAATTTCTTCATCACACGATCTCGTGCATCGACTTTTTTACCATACCCCAGCCCTCCCTCATGAAAGGCGATATCTATGGCATATACGTTCCCATCTTTATCAACTCCTAGTGCATCGATCTCAGCCTGCTTTAAGAACTGACTAAAGTCTGATGTTAAGACATCCTTAACATCAAAATCTGTCGCTGCTGTTTTCTCCTTGCTCGGAGATTCTTTTAATTTATCATAGAGGTTTTCAGCTGGAGACTTCTTCCCTAACTCCTGCAACCACCAGCTTGATAGTTTCCAGTTTGTCTGATAGATCACGCATTTCTTCACGTGCTTGAGGTAGCTCAAGCATAGGGATTCTCCGATTTCGATTTCCATGCGGCTTGTTTTTATAGGGTTTAATGATATGCAAAGCTACGAAGAATAATCCCCCTTACGAGACGTGGCTCCATTGTTATAGCACCCAGTGAGTGATACACGATAGGTCGATTCGCAAACGACTACTGCTCTGCATACGGACGACTATTGGTGTAGGGATCAAACAACTAGTCGTTCCGCATGCAAACCACTACTCGTTCGCACTCGGAACAACTACTGGTTTGAGTGCGAACGACTATTACTTTCACTCTCGCCTCCAACTGCTTCACGCCACTTCCTCGGGGAAGGCCTGCTTGCACATGGATGCGACGGCCCTAAGAAACGATACGTCCCCACTCGCAGCTGCGGGTGGGGACGATTGCTTTAGAGCTTTCAGCGCTTACTCGTGCTTCAGGCGCTCCTGCTCCAGGTCGATCCGTCGGATAAAGCGATTCACGATGTCCTCATCGATATTCGCTTGTTCTTTATTCAGGTGATAAAGGTAGAGGCGTTGCTGATCCAAGATACGACAGTAGAGCTCGCTGGATGTGTCATAGAGCGGTGTATGTCCATCTTCCTCCAGTTGCTGTAGCCAATCGGCGATCATCGTCTGAAGGAGATGACTTTCAGTGACGCTCTCACACACCTCATTCTCCCTGAGATAGCGTAAGCTGACATCGGCAAGGCCTTTGCGTATGATTGACTCGGTCTCTTGCTCGGGGAGGTAATCATTGAAGGCAGGGAGCTTCATCCGCTCGATCAAGATAGGCAGGGTGAGCCCTTGTAGAAGCAGGGTCACCAGGATCACTACGAAGGTGATATAGATGATCATCGAGCGCTCTGGGAAAGGCACCCCCGCCTCAGTCATCATCGGGATGGAGAGAGCGGCGGCCAAGGACACGACACCGCGCATGCCCGACCAGCCCAAGACGAAGGGAACGTGCAGGCCATAGTAGTTCGGGTCAGCCACCTTGATGAATCTCCGCATAAAGAGCGTGGTCATGACTGCCCCATAGCTGCACGCCAGACGAACTAAGATGAGCACCGCCGAGATCAAGAGACCATACCACGTCGCCGTGGACAAGCTCATCCCCCCTTCACGCATACCAGCGACCACCTCGGGTAGGTCCAGGCCGATAAGTAGGAAGACAAGACCATTCAGCAGGAAGACAAAGTTATGCCAGAAGTTCCATCCACTCAAGCGAGAACTACTATCCATGAAGAGGATATTCCGGCTGCTCAAGTACAAGCCTCCAGATACAACGGCTATTACTCCTGATGCCCCGACCTCTTCGGCAGCGAGATACATGATATAGGGAGATATCAGAGTGAAGACCACATCGATCTTCTCATCGGTAGGCAGGTAGTGATGTAGCTTGATCATCACCCAGGCTACCAGAAGCCCAACCAATAGTCCCCCTACGAGCATCCACACAAAGCTACCAGCTGCTTGATACCAGACAAACTGCCCCGTACCAACGGCAACGAGGGCCACGCGCATGATGATCAAGGAGCTGGCATCATTGAAGAGGCTCTCCCCCTCCAATATGGAGGAAAAGCGCTTCGGCACCTTCACAAAGCGCATGATCGCCTGAGCGCTTACGGCATCTGGAGGTGATACGATCCCCCCGAGCAAGAAGCCTAAAGCAATAGAAAAGCCGGGCAAGATAGCGTTCGCCACAAAGGCTACGGCACAAGCTGTGATGAAGACGACAAGGAATGCAAAGCTCAAGATGATGCGTCGCCACTTCCATAGCTCCTTCCACGAAGCCCCCGAGGCAGCCTCAAAGAGCAGTGGCGGGAGGAAGATAATAAAGATCCATTCGGGCTCCACCTTTATTTGTGGCATTCCAGGCACCAAGCTCAGCGCCAAGCCTGCCAAGACGAGCAAGATAGGGTAAGCGATCTTGATCTTATTCGCCAGCATGGTCAGCATACAGATGATGACCACCAGCGAGATGATAAAGAGCATTTCAAATATCATCTATTCGAATTCTTATGAGGGTTAATCCAGTCGTGTGCATATACCACGGACCATCAGCGAAATAAACTCTATGGACCCCCCTGTGAGCACGCCATTCTCGTGCCCCTTCAGGGCGTGCAAAGATACGAAAAATAGGCCTCACCGATGGAAGCGACACGTCCCCACCCGCAGCCTCGGCTACGGGTGGGGATGTGTATTTATGGGCACTTATGAGGCTCTTTAAGAGACCTCTCCAACAACGGAGTAAGTTTAGCCCACCCTAGGAGATTGTATCGGCTACGAGTAAAGCTCACTCCAGCAAAGGGCAGCTGTCTCTCATAGCGCTTATTATCTCAGCACCCTCATCTTCCCGAAGCAAACGTAACACAAACTTGGGATATTCATCTTTGCCTAAGCCTAACTTAGGAGAAATCCTTGAAGGTAAAGTCTTTCTGTTATATATAGAGAGCAATTGATCATAGCTATCTTGTTCGACTATTTCGTTTACTTTATTAAAATGATCTTCGTAGATACGCTGAACATTAAGGGTATCAATAAACGAATGCAATCCCTCCACTAATGATTCCTTTGATTCACAGATGGGCTCATGGACTGAGATTTTATGCTTAAGTTCCCTCTTCCACATATTAAGAACTTGGTTGTCTAACTCTTTTTCAAACTCCTCAAAGACATAGGTCTTTACCCTCAGAAAATCCTCATTTTCATTGCGCCGGAGAGTTCTAGAGACACAGCGAACTACACCTTCCAAGAGAAATAGATTTTCTACTTCTGCAACTGGCAAAATAAACACGTCGGTATTATTAAGACTATCTTGCTCTTCTTGAGACAAATAATCTCTATCAATAATACCACGAACCTTATTATTATGGATCTCAGCTACCTGAGGTTTATTAAAAGCCGTTGTCATAGCAATAACATGCTTGCAGCTTCCACATGGAATAACACTGTAATCTGGATATATATAGGAATATAATTGCACGTCATAGCTATCCTGAGCACCCTCTACAAAAAGTATGGGCTTTCTGCTACCCAGCACTTCCAAATATAGTCCATCTGGAATAGTATCATTGGGCGATAAAATAGATAAATCCCATACCGCCTCCCCATGATAGGATTTAACCCAAATTTTAGTTGCATCTCTTCGTGATGAAGCAAACTCCAAATCGTGGGTAATATAGACGAATGTCTTGTCCGCACAGTGCTTCTCAACAGCATCCCATAATCTATGCATAATCAACTTATGCAAATGGATTTCAGGCTCGTCTATAATAATCATGGATCCAGATGGAGCGACAAGACACTGACCAATCAAATATATAGTGACACGCTCCCCATCAGACATACCCGAGCCTAGATAGCTCGTCGGAGGAGCATCATCTTGTCGTGTATACAAAGCCATCACCTGCGCATCTTTGAATTCCACGCCTCGATGAGGAAAGACAGAATCCCATATATCTCTAAACCTATCGAAAAGCAGCTTGGGAACACTCGGCTTATTCTCCCCTCTACTCTCACAATCTCGACATAACGCCACATAGTCGTGATTCTCATTATTGGCTCTAGCAAACATTGCTGAAAGGACACTATTAAAATCATTCACTAGTGTTGTTGTAAATTTATCATAGTGCCACTTACTAGCCCGCTGAACAGTTACATCATAGTCTTTCCGGAGCTCTTCACTTCCACTCAATATCATGTTCCAAGATCGCTCTTCATTCATCAGGATAACTCTTTCAGGAATTTCAAGAGCTCTCTGAGCTGATATTCTGAGCACAGGATGCTCCTGATTTTGGTGCTTTTCTAACCAAGCACCTAAATGGCTCTTCCCACTACCATTCGCTCCTACAATAACAAAATTAGAGATTGACTCAGCTTTCTCTTCCTGGGGCAACAATAGCTCTTTCACTTGACTTTCCACAATGTATCTTCTATGATTGATTCCATGATAACAACTCTCTTCCGAGAGCCTTTCCCTACAAACATACAAATAATCTATCTAAGTCGTTACTCCCCACTAGCAGGACTCCCGCATCAAAATCCGAGTACTTGCTTAAGATACTCGGATTTTGATGTGGGAGCCCTTTCCTCTAACACACCTTACTCGGGAGGGGGGCTACCGACCTATATAGGTCTGCGGGTGAACCTATATAGGGCACGACGCGAAGCTATACTGGTCGTCGCGTCGACCTATATTGGTCGGAGCAGCGACCTATATAGGTTCCACACCCCACTCCCCGATATGCCTCTCCGAAGTGATACGCAAGCCCTTCGCCTTATCGCGAGTATTCCTCTGGTCCAGCGGAGCGAAAAGCATCGTTCTCGTGAAGAAAAAAGCGTCTTCCCGTAGTGGTATTCTTCTATCTATGCACGTAGTCTTAAAGACCAGGCACGTAAATCCAAATATCCACGTACGTAGATTTATCGTCCACGTACGTAGATCAAGCTTATCTGCCACTCGTCCGCAACTGTATCCCTACGCGGAGCAACAACCTGATATAGGTCACTTCACAAAGCTATATAGGAATCGATCCAAAGCTATATAGCTTTCTTCGCCATACACTATATAGCCCTACCCACACACCCATATATAAAATGTATAGGCGATGGAGGCGGGAGAGGCGGGCGAATGAAGGGCAAAAAGAGGCGGGGAAGAGGTGCATTGCAGCAGGCTAGGAAGGGATTTTCAGGGGAGAAAAGAGGCCATTTCACCCCTCCTCGGAGGAGGTCAAGAGGGAGGAAAGAGGGCGAAAAGGGACAAAAAAAATGTATCTCGCTGAGGGATAAAGCGGTGCGATTTTGGGCTGAACTTTTAGGGGAAAGTGCGGTTTTGTTTTTGTAGCTTTGCACAACAATTGAGGGAAATCCCTCGGATGTCCCCTCGTAAATATTACATTTTCAACAACCATCATGACAGAGAGCAAACGCGCTTTATCTGAATACGTTTACCAAAGTAAGTATTCCCTGTTCCGCGAAGACTTGGGTCGTAAAGAGACCTGGGACGAGAGCGTCGAACGTATCCGCCAGATGCACCTGACGCACCTGGAGCGCTTCGCCCCCCAGGCGCTGCAAGACGAGTGGTTCATGACCCAGTTCAATGAGGCCATCGACTACTACAAGCTGAAGAAGTTCGTTGGGTCCCAGCGCAACCTCCAGTTCGGCGGTGAGCCCGTCCTGAAGTCCTCAGCGAAATCCTATAACTGTAGCTACTCGCACTGTGACCGCCTTGAGGTCTTCCGTGAGATCGAGTGGCTCCTGCTCAGTGGCTGCGGCTGCGGTCTCTCCGTAGAGCAGGCTCACGTAGACAAGCTCCCCTCCCTTCTCCCCGCCAGCGAGCTATCTCAGGAAAGCGAAGCCTATGTCATCGGTGACAGCATCGAGGGCTGGGCTGACTCCATCCACCGCCTTCTCGAGTACTACTTCGTCCCTGGCGTAAAGAAGCCAGTCTTCGACTACTCTGAGATTCGCCCCAAGGGTGCCAAGATCGCTGGGCGCTTCATCGCTCCTGGGCCCGACGGTCTGCGTATGGCTCTTGATAAGATCCGTGCCCTGATGAAGGCTGCCGTCGCAGCTGGTCAGAAGCGCCTCTCTGCCCTGCAGTGCACCGACATCATCGCTCACCTGGCAGACTCCGTCCTCTCGGGTGGTGTCCGTCGCTCGGCGCTGATGATCCTCTTCTCTCCCGAAGACACGGAGATGGTGAACTGTAAGCACGGCGACTGGTTCTCTACCAATCCCCAGCGTGCTCGCTTCAATATGTCGGCCGCTCTCAACCGTGGCGAAGTCGATCGCTCACTCTATGAGTCGCTCTTCGAAGCTATGCGTACGAGCGGTGACCCCGGTCTCTACTGGAGAGATAAGTTCGGCGTCGGCTGTAACCCCTGCTGCGAAATCGGCTTCTTCCCCACGGACAAGAATGGCGATACGGGCTGGCAGGTATGTAACCTTGCCTCCATCAATGGGATGGAATGTACGAGCGAAGAGGAGTTCTACAAGATCTGCCGCTGCGCGTCTACGCTCGCTACCGTGCAGGCTACCTATATGGACTTCCCCTACCTCGGACAGGCTACGACGAACATCATCCAGTCCGATCCCCTCATCGGTGTATCTATCGGCGGGATCATGAACAACCCTCAGATCCTCACGAACAAGGATATCCTCGCCGTCGGGGCTATGCAGGTGCGCCAGCAGAACTCTCAGTGCGCTCGCATCCTCGGCATCAACCCCGCCAGCCGTACGACCTGCGTCAAGCCTGATGGTACGGTGAGCCTCCTGCTCGGTATGACCTCGGGGATCCACGGCGCTTACGCTAAGCGCTACCTGCGCAGCGTCGAGGCCAACATCGAAGAGCCCAACCTCAAGGCTTACGAAGAGGCTAACCCCAAGGCTGTACAGCCCAACATCTTCAAGCCTGCTACGGACAAGAAGATCTTCTTCCCCATCGAAGAAAGCGAAGACACACTTCTGCGCAGCGAACTCAGTGGCATCAAGCTCCTCGAGTACGTCAAGCTCGTCCAGCAGAGCTGGGTCATCCCCGGCATGAGCGACATGGAGTCTCCCATCAAGAATAATGTATCGAACACCGTCGACGTGCCCAACGACCAGTGGGATGCCGTCTGCGACTGGGTCTGGGAGAACCAAGACTACATCGCTGGCGTGACCTTCCTCTCCACCTACGGCGATATGGACCTGCCTCAGGCTCCTATGTGCAAGGTCTCAACGGCTGAGGAGATCCTCCGCGAATACGGCGTCGGTAGTATGTTTGCTTCGGGTCTCGTCGTGGACACGATCGAGGTCTTCGGCGACCTGTGGAAGGCTTGCGAATCGGCTCAGGGCCGTGGCGAGCAGCTCTTCGTCTCGGACTACGCTATCGATGACTACATCCAGCGTCACAGCGTCGAGGGCGAAGCCCCCTGCCTGGACCGCGAGCACGTGCGTGGCATCCTCGCAGCACGCCTGCAGGACAAGGTCGAGAACCTCGCTGCTAAGCGCGATATCGTCCGCCGTATCGAGAAGTTCGCCCACAACTACTACCGTGGCGACATCTATAAGGCGGTGAACGTGCTCAAGAGCGTCAATAACCTCCACCTCTTTGAGGTCCTGAAGAAGACGTACAAGCCCGTTGACTGGAAGAGCGTCGACTTCTCTGGCAAGCAGTTCACCAATGCCGATGAGCTTGGTGCAGCCTCCTGCGCTGGTGGTGCCTGCGAGATCAAGTAAGCACTCCCCCGCCTCCCTCTGAGGCACTCAAATAAAGCACAAGCCCCCGAGTAAGCAAGTGAGCTTACTCGGGGGCTTGTCTTCTATTGGGGGAAGGGCCTCGTAGCTGGGCTACAAGACGCCCAAATAGAGGGAGAGGAAGTAGCGTATATACGCAGGGAAATCTCCGTATATACGGAAATATTTTTTCGTATATGCAGAAATTTATTTCCGTATATGCGAAAATTCCACGCCTTATATACGGGCGTCCGTCCCTATTTCTTCTGCTTGACTACCAGATTCATTACGAATAGGATGACGATAGCGCCGATGGCTCCCGTCAGGATAGAGCCGATCCAGCCTTCGCCCAAGGAGGTATTGAAGACCTTCTCCAAAAGCCAAGAGCCCACACCACTTCCCAGAATACCGACGACGATATTCCCGAGAAGTCCGAGGCCACTACCTCGATAGATAATCCCGCCCAGCCATCCGGCCAGGGCTCCTGTAATCAGTGTTGCAATCATACTTATAAGCTTTGCTATTAAATTCAGCTACGAAGGTAAGGTTTATTGGCTGGAAGGCAAGGCCTCAAGGCTGGGCACCTTCCCCCTTACGCTCAGGCCTCCTCGGGCTGCCCACAAAAAGAGCCTCCCCACCGTCAGCACGGAGCTAACGGTGGGGAGGCTTTGTATTGGACTTCGCCAGCCACCCGAAGGAGGCAAGGCGAGCGGTGTACTATCCGCCGAAGTCGTCGAAGAAGAGCTGGCTACGCTCTACGCCGAGATCCTCGAGCATCTTCTTCACAGCGTTGGCCATAGGACCAGGGCCGCACATATAGTACTCGATATCTTCGGGCGCATCGTGATCCTTCAGATAGTTGTCGTAGATGACCTGATGGATGAAGCCGACGTAGCCGGTCCAGTTGTCTTCGGGCTGGGGGTCAGAGAGCGCGATGTGGAAGCTGAAGTTGGGGAACTGCTTCTCGATCTCGCGGAAGTCCTCTTCGTAGAAGATCTCCTTCTTGCTTCGTGCACCGTACCAGTAAGAGACCTTACGGCCCGTGTGGAGCGTGCGGAAGAGGTGGAGGATCTGAGCACGCAGAGGAGCCATACCAGCACCACCACCGATGTAGAGCATCTCAGCATCCGTGTCCTGGATGTGGAAGTCCCCGTAAGGACCGCTCATGCGGACCTTGTCCCCAGGCTTCAGCGAGAAGATGTAGGACGAGGAGATACCAGGAGAGACGGGGAGCCACTTGTGCGTAGCGCGGTCCATAGGAGGCGTAGCGATACGGACGTTGAGCGTGATGATGTTCCCTTCGGCAGGGTAGTTAGCCATCGAGTAAGCACGGATCGTCTCCATATCATTCTTACAGGTCAGGCTCCACATATCGAAGTGATCCCAGTCGCCACGGAACTTCTCATCGATGTCGTAGTCGGCATACTTGATATCATAGGGAGGGATGGTGATCTGTGCGTAGCTACCGCTCTGGAAGTTCATCACTTCACCCTCGGGGAGCTTCACGACGAATTCCTTGATGAAGGTCGAGACGTTGCGGTTCGAGACGACTTCGCACTCCCATTCCTTGACGCCGAAGACGGACTCAGGTACGATGACCTGCATGTCTTCCTTGACCTTGGTCTGGCAAGCCAGACGCCAGTGTTCCTTCTGCTCCTTGCGAGAGAAGAAGCCCGTCTCAGTAGGCAGGATTTCCCCACCACCTTCGACGACACGGCAGCGGCACTGACCGCACGAACCGCTACCACCGCAAGCGGAGGAGAGGTAGATATTCTCACCCTGCAGAGTGCTCAGCAGCGTACCGCCGATGGGTACTTCAGCTTCCTTCTCCCCATTGATGGTGAGCTTGACGTTGCCTGATGGGACGAGCTTGCTCTTAGCGACAAGCAGGACGATCACCAGGAGCAGTGTGACCACGAGGAAGATGCCCACACTGACGAGTATAATGGTTGTATTCATTTCGTTGAGTCTTCGCTTTCGTTACATCTTGACACCAGAGAAGCTGAGGAAGGCAATCCCCATGAGCGCCGTGACGATGAAGGTGATCCCGAGGCCACGCAGGGGCTTGGGCACATCAGAGTACTGGAGCTTCTCACGGATAGCAGCCATCCCGACGATAGCGAGCATCCAGCCGATACCGGAGCCGAAGCCATAGATGGTAGCTTCACCGATGGTGGGGAATTCACGCTGCTGCATGAAGAGTGATCCACCGAGGATAGCACAGTTCACAGCGATCAGCGGGAGGAAGATCCCGAGCGAAGCGTAGAGCGAGGGGCTGAAGCGCTCGACGAGCATCTCCACAAGCTGCGTGAAAGCGGCGATGACGGCGATGAAGATGATGAAGGAGAGGAAGGAGAGATCTACACCTGCGGCATCAGCACCGATGAGCCAGTCAAGCGCCCCCTGCTTGAAGACCTTGGTCTCGAGGAGGTAGTTGATAGGCAGCGTGCAGGTCAGGATAAACGTGACAGCGATACCCAGGCCAAAGGAGGTCTTTACGTTCTTCGATACTGCCAGGAAGGAGCACATCCCCAGGTAGTAGGCGAAGATCATGTTATCGATGAAGATCGACCTAAAGAATAAGGCTAATGAATCCATTCTTTGTTAGTTCTTATTTGCGTGGGTAAAGGTTAGTTTTCCTGAAGCTCCTTGTTGTACGAGCGGTGGATCCAGATGAGCACAGCCACGGAGATAAGTGCCATAGGAGGCAGGATCATCAGACCGTTGTTGACATAGCCGTGGATACCATCGGTAGCGTAGAAGCTCTGAGGGATGATCTGGAAGCCGAGGAGCGTACCAGAGCCGAGGAGCTCACGGAAGAAGCCTACAGCGACGAGGACAGCACCATAGCCAAGACCGTTCCCGATACCATCGAGGAAGGATTCCCAAGGACCGTTACCCAGAGCGAAGGCTTCGAGGCGACCCATGAGGATACAGTTCGTGATGATCAGCCCGACGAAGACGGAGAGCTGCTTACTGACGTCGTAAGCATAAGCCTTGAGGACTTCGCTGACGATAGTCACCAGGGTAGCTGCCACGACGAGCTGCACGATGATGCGGATACGGTTAGGGATCGTCTTACGCAGGAGCGAGATGACGACGTTGGAGAAGGCGACGACGACCGTCACAGAGAGTGCCATGACGATAGCGGGCTCGAGCTTAGAGGTTACAGCCAGCGCGGAGCAGATACCGAGCATCTGCACCATGATGGGGTTATTCTTGCTGAGTGGCCCGAGGAGCGTTTCTTTATTCTTTTTATTCCAGAGAGACATGGCTACTGAGCGTTATAGGTTTCAAGAAATTTTTGGAAGGGCTTGAGCGAGGCAGCGAGCATATCGTTCACACCATTGCTGGTGAGCGTACCGCCCGAGATACCATCGACGTAGTCCTTATCCTCGACCTTCTGGCCATTCTTGACGACAGCGATACCGGTGAAGGCGCCTTCACGGAAGATGTGCTTACCCTTGAACTGGGCAGAGAAGTGTGGCGTGGAGATTTCAGCACCGAGACCTGGGGTTTCCCCAGCGTTGCCGAAGTCAGCCCCATCGACCGTAGAGTGGTCAGCAGCATCGATAGCGATGTAGCCCCAGATCTTGTTCCACAGACCTGCACCATTGAGGGGGAGGACGTAGAGGGTCTTCCCGTTGACCTCAGCGACGTAGACGGGGAGGTCTTGCTTCTCACCCTTAGCGATGAGCTTATAGGAGAGCTCGGTGTTGGCATTGAAAGCGTCGCTCTTACCGACTTCTTCTCCTTCGAAGGTCTTGACGACCTGGCCCTCTTCGTTGACGAGGAGTTCCTTCTTGATGAGGTCCTTGTAGGTGGAGATGACGGCGGACTTATCAGGGCTCTGACCGAGTGCGCGGAGGATCTGCTGCATCTTATCGATGTTAGCGTTCTCCTGCTGTGCGGGACGCAGGACGATCGCTGCACCTGCCAGGAGGACTGCAGCGAGGATGACCATCACCGCAGCATAGATCAGTACATAAGAATTCTTATCTCTATTCATCGTTGTAGCGGTGTTGGATTAGTTCTGAGCCTTAGCGGAGAGACGCTTGAGACGCTTCTGCGTATTGCGCTCTACCACGATGTAGTCGATGAGAGGTGCGAAGGTGTTCATCAGGAGGATAGCGAGCATCATACCTTCAGCGTACCCTGCATTGAGCACACGGATGAAGACGACCATAACCCCGATGAGGAAACCATAGACCCACTTCCCAGCTTCGGTGCGTGCAGCAGTCACGGGGTCCGTAGCCATGAAGACGATACCGAAGGCGAAGCCACCATAGATGAGGTGGTGGAGTGCAGATACCTGCATAGCAGGCGTAGCACCGATGGCGTTGAAGACAGCAGCCATAGCGAAGACACCGACGACACCAGATACCATGATCTTATAGCTGGCGATACCCGTATAGATGAGGATGCAAGCCCCGATGAGGATAGCGAGCGTGGAGACTTCACCTACCGAGCCTGGGAGGAAGCCGAGGAAGGCATCCCAGTCAGTCAGTGGACCACCGAGCGTATTGTGAATGTCGGGGAGCATACCCTTAGCAGCAGCGATCTGCCCGAGGGGCGTAGCGCCAGAGAAGCCGTCGACAGCCTTCTCTGCACCACCGAGCCCGAAGGTCGATCCGAGGCGTACCCATACGCTGTCACCAGACATAGCGGCGGGGTAAGAGAAGAAGAGGAAGGCACGCGTGATCAGCGCTACGTTGAAGACGTTGTAGCCCGTACCACCGAAGACTTCCTTAGCGAAGACTACAGCGAAGGCAGTAGCTACAGCGATCATCCACAGTGGGGTCTCCACAGGGATAATCATCGGGATGAGAATCCCCGTGACGAGGAACCCTTCCTGGATCTCCTCATGCTTCATCTGGGCGATGATGAATTCAATACCCAGACCTACAGCGTAGGAGACGATGATCTGAGGCAGCACGGAGAGGAAGCCATAGAAGAAGGTGCTCCAGAAGGAAGCCTCTACACCTACAGCGATATTGTGCTGCAGCCCGACGTTGTACATCCCGAAGAGCAGCGCGGGTAGGAGAGCGAAGATGACTACGCTCATCGTGCGCTTGCTATCGATGGCATCGTGGACGTGAGCGCCACGACGCTTCGAGGTCGTATTGGGTACGAAGAGGAACGTCTCAAAGCCGTCGAAGACTGACTCTAGGGCCGAGAAGCGCCCCCCCTTCGTGAAGGCGGGCTTAATCTTATCGATTTGTTTTCTTAATGCGTTCAAGGTCGTTGTCCTTTTAATGAGTGAAACCTTCTATTAGTTCATTTCCTTGTACAGCTCATCCAGACCCTGACGTACGATCTGCTGGAGAGGTATCTTGGACGTGTCGACGAATTCGCAGACAGAGAAGTCTTCGGGAGCCACCTCATAGATACCACGAGCCTCCATATCGTTGATGTTGAAGGCGATGATGCTCTTCAGGAGGAACTCAGGATAGATATCCATAGGGAAGACACGGTCGTACTCGCCACTCATGATCATAGCGCGGCGACCACCCTTGACACGGGCATCGAGCACATATTCCTTCTTAGGCATGAGCCAAGAGAAGTAAGAGCGGCTGTGGCTGTACTGGTTGAGACGAGGCAGAGCCCAGCCAAAGACCTCGTGCACGTCGTCCCCCTCGGGGATGATCGTGATCTGGTCAATAGAGTAGCTCATGCGGTCGTGCTCTTCATCGACCTTGACACCGGAGAAGACATCCCCCTCGATGATGCGCTCATGCTCACCCTTCTTACCGAGACGGCCTGCGAGGGCTTCGGTGAAGCGGGCACCAGGCAGGACGGTCAGATAGCCCGTCTCCTTGGCTTCGGAGCCCGTGAGAGCGATGGTGCGGGAGAAGTCGACCTTACCGGTCTTGAGGAAGCGGCCGATCACAAGAAGATCGCTGGCCTTGAGCGTCCAGACGGTCTCTTCCTTGTTGATGGGCGCTGTGTGGTTGATCAGCGTACCGACCAGACCTGCGGGGTGTGGCCCGCGGACTTCGACGCGCTCGACACCCGTCACACCCGTCAGTTCGCCAGGAGCGACACCGAGGTAGACCTTACCCGTGGTAAGCTTAGTGAGAGCGGTGAGAGCCAGCTGCAGCTCGTCCTCGCGACCCTGAGCCAGATAGCTGAAGCGGGGAGCAAGGGGAGCGGTGAAGTTCGCCGTGACGAAGATGTCACGGGGCTCAGTCAGAGGATTAGCCAGGCGGTCGTAGGGACGCTGCTTGAAGAAGCTGAACATACCACTCTCTAGGAGGAGAGCAAGTACCTCAGAGCGCTGCATCTTTTCGACCCCAGCCGTGGCGAAGGACTTGTACTCCGTCGTCGCATCGGGGCGTACTTCGACGCTCAGGACCTTGCGCTTGGCACCGCGATTGACAGCGATGACTTCGCCACTGACAGGCGAGGTCAAGCACAGCTCAGGCGCACCCTTATGGCACAGCAGAGCATCGCCTGCCAGCACCTTGTCGCCTGGGTGAACGATCACTTTAGGGACGAAGCCGATGTAATCATCGGGGACGACGGCATAGCTCTCCGTGCGCTGGGCTGCTGCGAGTTGCGTCTCAGCGGCCTTTCCCTTCAGATTCAGCGTGAGGCCCTTCTTTATCGTGATAATGTTCGGCATAACACGTGATTTGATGATTTGTTTAGTTAAATTATTTGGGTACAAAAGTACACATTCTTTGCCATACTCTACCTATAATAAGGGAGGCAGCGCCCCACCACATCCCCACAACAAGCGAAGAGGGTATGCATAACTCCCCATCTTCGGCGTTCCTCCCAGCCTCGCGCGCGTACATTATTATAGGCACTCACCCACAGACCTCCTCTTCAAGAGAAGCTCCTCTGACGTAGGATGTCCTCCCCTTCTTATAGTCCGCTACTTATCCTCTGCCCTCGAGGGGCATCGCAGGCCCCACTCGTGGTCGATAAATGAACCTATATTGGTCGGCGGGCTGACCTATATAGGTCCGACGACGAAGCTATATAGGTCGCGATGGCGACCTATATAGGATGGCGAAGGAAGCTATATAGCTTTGTGAAGTCACCTATATTAGGTTGTTGCTCCGCGTAGGGAGAAAAGTTACGGACGAGTGGCAGATAAGTTTGGACTACGTACGTGGATCTAAGATCTATGTACGTGGATATTTGGATTTGCGTGCCTGGCCTTTAAGACTACGTGCATAGATAGAAGAATACCACTACGTGAAGGCGCTTTTTTCTTTACGAGAACGATGCTTTTTCCTCCGCTGTATAAGAGGAATACGCGCGATAAGGCGAAGGGCTTGTGTATCTCTTCGG
>ERZ1674171.39-NODE-40-length-24421-cov-22.586883_pt1 | contig 24421 bp, 20 predicted proteins | sample MGYA00581291_ERZ1674171 | MGnify/ENA primary metagenome ERZ1674171 (study PRJEB41354, sample SAMEA4873344) | human saliva metagenome | biome: human-associated habitat [ENVO:00009003]; feature: mouth environment [ENVO:08000002]; material: saliva material... | reverse complement strand
GTGGGCAGTGATGGATTCGAACCACCGAAGGCGTAAGCCAGCTGAGTTACAGTCAGCCCCATTTGGCCACTCTGGTAACTGCCCTTACCTGTTCTTTGCAGTGCAAAGGTACAAACTATTTCTGAACTGTGCAAATGGGACGGCACATCTTCAGTGCGGTCTCCGCTGCTTCGGCTCCCTTGTTGCCCAAGCGACCGCCTGCACGCTCCTCAGCCTGCTCCATCGTTTCGGTCGTCAGGACGCCGAAGATGACGGGTGCAGGAGTCGTGCGGAAGCCAGTGATAGTCATGTTCAGCTGGGATATGCCGAAGGTCACACCCTGGCAGATGTAGTCGAAGTGAGGGGTATCCCCACGGACGACACAGCCGATAGCGATGACGGCATCCACACCGTCGTTCAGCAAGCGGGCCGAAGCATTGACGAGCTCGAAGGCCCCTGGTACACGGAAGACCGTGATCTTCTTCACCTCTTGCTTGCGGAGCACTTCGAGAGCGCCCTCGAGCAGGGGGTCAGTGATGTTGTTGTTCCACTCCGCTACAGCGATGCCGATGTGTAGCCCTTCCCCAGAGGGGACGGGGCTGTAGTGGAGGGATTGGATATGGTCTATCGTAGACATAGTCTATGTGCGAGCGGACTACTTGCCCTGAGCCTGAGCACGCAGGAGGTCAGCCTCTACTGTCTCAGCTTCGGGGGCGGTGTAGTACTTCGTCTTGACCTCGTTGTAGAGGGCGATAGCCTTGTCGTACTTGCCGAGCTTCTCGTAGACGTGACCAGCCTTGATGAGGCAGCTGGGAGAGATCGCTTCGCTGGAAGCAGCCTTAGCAGCGGCTTCGTAGCTCTTGACAGCTTCTTCGAGCTTGCCGAGCTGTACGAGGCAGTCACCGATCATGCGCTGTACCGAGGGAGCGACGACGGTCTCATCAGCGGAGAACTTCTTCAGCTCAGCCAATGCTTCCTGATACTTACCCTGATCATAGAGGCAGATACCGCTATAGGCGTGAGCGAGGTTCGCTGCGTCCGTACCGGAGAAGTTCTTGGCGATGGCTTCGAAGCCTGGCGCACCAGCACCCTGCCCCTTGAGGGCGAGGCTGTCCTGCCCAGCGATGAAGCTGTCTTCTGCTACGAACATCTGTTCGGTAGCCTTCTCAGCCTTAGGGACTTGGACGAAGCGGTGGTAAGCGAAGATGCCGAGAGCGACGATGACGACAGCCGCTACTGCGATGATGATCTTCTTGCCGTGGCGCTCGAAGAAGAGTTCACCCTTCAGTACCTTCTCATCGATGGTGTCGAGGGCGTCGTGCTCTGGGAGCTCGTGATGTGACATACGTATTTATCTTATTTGTTGTTGGTTATTCCGCTATATCAGTGGGGCAAAGATACGACTTTTCAGGCAACCTGACACGCCCCACCCAGAGCCCTGCAGCTCGCTGGGAGTGCAGGGCTCTGGGTGGCTCTATACATTATAATATATAGGGGCGGCTTACTTCAGCAGGGCCTCCATCTCGGCTGCCTTCTCCTCGAGGCACTCGAGGTAGCGGAGCTGAGCGCGCGTGCGCTGGAGGTTGTGCTTGGGAGAGTGGATCTTGAAGTAGGTATCTCCGTTGAGGTAGTCGACGAGGAAGCGTACCGTCTGCATGTAGGTCATCAGGCGACCGCCATAGGCGATGAGACTGCGCTCGGTGGGGGTGAGGAACTTTCCCGCCGTGGAGAGATAGCCCTCGACGAAGGCCTTGTAGATCTCCATGTTCACGCCGATCTTCGAGAGGTCTGCTTCATCTTCGGGAGCGAAGTTCACGCCTGTGCGGATGAAGTCACCCACGTCGCTGAGGATGAAGCCAGGCATGACGGTATCCCAGTCGACGACGCAGAGTACAGCACCCGACTTATCGAAGAGGACGTTGTCGACCTTCGTGTCACAGTGGATGGTGCGCTTGGGGAGCTTGCCCTCAGCGTAGAGCTTCTCCTGGAGAAGCATCGAGTCAGCACGGCGGTCGATCTCAGCGAGGATGTCCTGCACCTCGGCGACACGGCCAGCGGCATCCTGAGCGACAGCGTCGCGGAGCTGCTGCAGGCGGAAGGGCATGCTGTGGAAGTTCTCAATAGTCTCACCAAGACGACCCTCGGGGATGACGGAGAGGATTTCTTCGAACTGACCGAAGGCGGCACCAGCGTAGTGGGCGGCCTTGGGGGTGAGCTCGCTCATACTCATGCTCTCGGGGATGAAGCGGCAGACGCGCCAGTAGTTCTCCCCGTCGTGGTAGTAGTTCTTCTCGGGCTCCTCGAGGTTGGGGAAGAAGTAGAGGTACTTACGCTCTGCTTCGGGGTCGCCCTCTGCTTCGAGGCGCTCACGCATCGTGTCGGATACGATAGCGACATTGCGCTGCAGGACTTCGATGCGGGGGAAGACGAGGTGGTTCACGCGCTGCAGGATCCAGCGTGGTGTCCCTTCACGGTCAGAGACTACGTAGGTGTCGTTGATATGGCCATTGCCAAAAGGCTTCATCTCCCCGATCTCAGCAGTGGAGATGAACTTGCTGATAATATGCTCCATATTAGGATGATTCATTTGTAGGTAACGACAAAGATATACAAAAAGCCTATCCCCACGCCAGCGGACTGACGTGGGGATAGGTGTATTTAGGCGAGGTCTCAGCGACCTCTACCCTTAGCGGATGGCTCGCTCTTAGAAGCGGAGGCCTACGCCAGCGAAGAACGAAGCGTTCTTATAGCTGGTGTTAGCGATGTTGTTCTTGAGGGCGTTGACCATACCGATGTCGGTACCGACACGGAGGTAGACCTTGCTGAATTCAAGAGCGGCAGAGGCGTTCAGACCCATATCGAAGCGCTTGTAGATGCCAGCCTTGAAGGCATCGAGCTTACCCGTGGTAGAGAGACCGTAGGCGAAGTAGGGGCCAGCTTCGACAGATACAGCGAAGTTCTCGCTGAAAGGTACGCGGATACCGAGGTCCACGGGTACGCTGATGTAGTTGAGACCGTAGCCATCTTCAGAGATGTACTTGAAGCCTTCCTGGCGGAACGTCACCCCAGGAGCGAGGTAGACGCCAGAGGCGAGCCCGACTTCGGCAGCAAGGCCGGCGCGGAAGCCCAAGCGGACCTTAGATTCGGGGGTGGCACCTACTACCTTATGGACGCCACTTGCGAAGTTAGCGCCTACTTCGATACGGGGATGGACTTCTGTCTGAGCTTGAGCGGAGAGGACGCCTGCAACGAGAGCGAAGGCGGCGAAAAATAGCTTCTTCATATTCGTGTCTATTTGTGTGGTGAATTACGGCACTATAGCGACAGAGTATAGTGGAGCCGTAGGATTAGAGATGAATGTGCTTCATATCGCGTATATACAAAGGTACAGAAAAAAAGCCTATCCCCATAAAAAGCCTATCCCCACGCCAGCGGACTGACGTGGGGATAGGTGTATTTAGGCCAGGTCTTTGTTGCGACCGGTGCCTTTAGCGAGTGGCTCGCTCTTAGAAGCGGTAACCTACGCCAGCGAAGAACGAAGCGTTCTTGTAGCTGGTGTTAGCGACGGGGTTCTTGAGAGCGTTGACCAGACCGATATCGGTACCGAGACGGAGGTAAACCTTGCTGTATTCGATAGCAGCAGAAGCGTTCAGACCCATATCGAAGCGCTTGTAAGCACCAGCCTTGAAGGCATCGAGCTTACCCGTGGTAGAGATACCGTAGGCGAACGAAGGACCAGCTTCGACAGATACAGCGAGGTTGTCGCCGAGGCCTACGCGGATACCGAGGTCAACGGGTACGCTGATGTAGTTGAGGCCGTAGCCATTGCCGTTGTCATACTTGTAGCCTTCCTGACGGAACGTTACACCAGGAGCGAGGTAGACGCCAGAAGCGAGGCCGATTTCGGCAGCAACGCTGGCGCGGAAGCCCGTGCGAACCTTAGAGTCAGCGGTGACGCTACCTACCTTGCTGATACCACGAGCAAAGTTAGCACCTACTTCGATACGAGGGTTGATAGGCGTCTGAGCCTGAGCAGAGAGCACGCCTGCAACGAGAGCGAAGGCGGCGAAAAATAGCTTCTTCATATTCGTTTCTTTCTATGTTAGGGACCACGGCAACAGGCCGTGATCGGGCTGTAAAGTTAGATATATTTAACGAATGTGCAAATATTCTTCAACTATTCAGCCTCGGATAAAACGCATCCTAATGATGGCGTCGTATATATGGGGAGTAGCTGGAGGAGCTTTTCTACTGAGAAAAGACCACCCCATGTAGCGTGCGTGTGTATGCACCTTTGCGAGGGGGGGGAGTGACCAGTACTGGTCGCCGATTGGAGTAGTACTGGTCAGCGCGCGAACCAGTACTGGTCACTAATATGTAGTAGTACTGGTCGGATGAGTGACCAGTACTGGTTGCTTTTCGCCTCCCCTTATCTGCTGGTTTTAGAGTGTGCTTCGTATGGGCAGAGTTATATAGGATGGTGAAGAAAGCTATATAGCTTTGGAACAATTTCTATATAGCTTCCGGTGCGAAGCTATATAGCATTGTGAAGTGACCTATATTAGGTTGTTGCTCCGCGTAGGGATAAAAGTTATGGACGAGTGGTAGATAAGTTTGGGCTACGTACGTGGCTCTAATATCTACGTACGTGGATATTTGGACTGACGTGCCTGGTCTTTAAGACTACGTGCGTAGACATAGGAAAAGCACTACGTGAAGGCGCTTTTTCCTTCGCGAGGAGGGCGCTTTTCCTTCCGCAGGATAAGAAAAATACTCGCGATAAGGCGGAGGGCTTGTGTCTCTCTTCGGAGAGGTATATCGGGGAGCTATATTGACGATCAGTCGCTTATGCCTCGCTATGGGAGCCTTGTGCAGGGCGGAAAAGGGCACGAAGGGCAGAATTTGAGTACCTTTGTTTGGGTGCTTATACATCCGTGGAGGTGGTTAGCTTGGGCTTCGGTAATAGAGAAGTCCCTTCTGCAGGCCCTATTGAGCGGCTACAGAGCAGCTCTCCCTTCCCATAGAGCACCACCCTTTCGGTAGGAGTCCTCCGCTGGCGAATCCTTTGCCCTCGGTGCGTCTCCGATACATTATATATAGGGAGAGCGGAAGCCGAAGCGCGGCCTTGCTCCCCACAAGCGAAACGATAATCAATGGACTATAAGACCACAACGGCCAATCTCGGCTGCTGTGCGATGACCCCCGGAGGCTGTGAAGGCTGTGACAGGAACCAGATGAGCTCCTACGACTGGCTGAGCGATATCCCCGAGTCACTGCAGAGCTCCGATCTGGTCGAGGTGCAATTCAAGAATACCCGCAAGGGCTACTATCTCAATACCGAGCGGATCGACCTCTATAAAGGCGATATCGTCGCCGTCGAATCGACGACGGGTCACGACATCGGCGAGGTGACCCTCACTGGTAAGCTCGCTGAGCTGGCGATGAAGAACCATCGCTACCGCCCCGACAAGGGGGAGTTCCTCCACGTCTACCGCGTCGCCCGCCCTGGTGACCTCGAGCGCTGGGAGGAAGCCAAGCGCCGTGAAGAGCCGACGATGATCCAGGCTCGACAGATCGCCTCTTCGCTGGGCCTCGACATGAAGATCGGGGACGTCGAATATCAGGGCGATGGCAACAAGGCGATCTTCTACTACATCGCTGACGGGCGTGTGGACTTCCGCCAGCTCATCCGCGTGCTCGCAGATACCTTCCACGTGCGCATCGAGATGAAACAGATCGGTGCTCGCCAAGAGGCAGGTCGCATCGGGGGTATCGGCCCCTGTGGTCGCCAGCTCTGCTGCTCCTCGTGGATGACGACCTTCTCCTCGGTGAGTACGGGGGCTGCCCGTGTGCAGGATATTACGATGAATCCGCAGAAGCTCACGGGGCAGTGTGGGAAGATCAAGTGCTGTATGAACTTCGAGGTCAATGCCTATGCCGAAGCTCAGCGCAGCCTACCCGACCGTGAGGTCGTCCTCGAGACCAGCTCCGACAGCTACTATCACTTCAAGACCGACCACTTCCAGCGTCAGGTCACCTATAGCACGGTGCGCAATGCGCCGGTACGTCTGGTGACGATCTCCGCCGAGCGCGCCTTTGAGGTCATCAGCCTCAACCGCCGTGGCGAGCGCCCCGAGCACCTCGAGGCCGATGCAGGCGAAGAGCGTCGCTCCTCGCGCTCCAGCGATATCCTTGCCGACAACAGTCTGACGCGCTTCGACAGAGAGCGCCGTGGTGGTCGCCGTGGTGGCGACTCTCGTGGTGGCCGTCGTAGCGGTGACCAAGGCGCTCGCCGTGAGCGCTCGGCTCGCCCCAGTGATGAGGCGGGTAGGGGCAATAGCGGAGAGCGTCCACAGGTACGGCAGTTCCGTAGCCCTCGCACTCCTCGCACGGAGTCCACAGGTGAGGGTGGGCAGCAGCGTATCCGCCGTCCACGTCCCGAGACCTCAGGCGAAGACAAGGGATAGATGCGCACCCCTTCACTACACTATTATATAGGGCGCCCACTACGGTGTGCACTCCTCGTCCTCTCCCTCCTTCTCCCCCTCATAGGGTGTCAGCAGGAGACGGGCGGAGCGAGGGAGTACTATGCCTTCGAGCAGCCCGCTGGTGGCGTCTGGAAGCCCCGCACGACCTATAGCTTTGACCTTCTCTTCCCCGATCGCACGACGACCTTCACTGGTGAGATCGTCCTGCGTATGGATAGCCGTCTCGACCGCCCTCGGGCGCGTATGGAGGTACGGCTCCGACAGGATGAGACGATCCTGCGGCGCGACACGCTGCAGGTAGACTTCGCTGCGACGGCTGGAGATTGGAAGCGCCCAGGGGCGCTGTACCACGAGTTTGTCCTGCCTTTGGCACGCCCTTTGCAGGCTCCTTACACTGGCCTCTTCTCTCTGGAGGTGCGTCCGCTGGATACCATCCCCCTCAGTGGGGTGGCCGCTATCGGGCTCCACACCGCAGAGCTACGGGCCGAGTAGTAGCTATCAATTAGATATAGGCGGTAGGGGAGTAGCCCCGACGACCGCCTCCATACCTCTACACATAGAATGAGCAAACAGAATAAATCTGACGAAATGTCACCCGAAGAACTGCAAGCACTGTCCCTGCCTATACTGGGTACCTACGAGGAGGATGAGACCTTCGCACTGAAGCCCGAGGAAGAGGCGAAGGAGTTCCCCCTCATCGCCCTGCGCAATATGTCCATCTTCCCAGGTACGGTGGTGCCCATCCTCGTGGGACGCAGGAAGTCAATGCAGGTCATCCGACAGTCCGAGATACGGAACCGCTGCTTCGGTGTCGTCACGCAGCGTGATGCTAACGTCGAGGATCCTGGTCTCAGCGACCTCTTCACGGTAGGTACTATCGTCGAGGTCTCCCAGATCGTCGAGCTGCCTACGGGTGAGCTCTCTGCGATCCTCCGCGGTCGTCAGCGCTTCAGTCTCCAGAATCTGACCATGGACGATCCCTATCTCATGGGTCGTGTCCACCTCCTCGAGGATAGCCTCCCCGCAGCAGAGAAGGAAGAGGAGTACAAGGTGACGGTGGAGCTCATCCATGAGCGCCTCTTAGGTCTTCTGGATCGCTTGGCTCCCAATGCCCCCAGTGGCTTCCGTGATACAGTCCGTGAGCTGAAGAATCGCACCTATATCGTCCATCTGGCTGCTTCACTCCTCCAGCTGAGCATGGAGGATCGTCAGAAGCTCCTCGAGATGGATAGTATCTACGACCGTGCTGTCTATGTGCTCGGTCGTCTGCATGACCAGATCTCTGAGTCCTCGCTGCGTGAGGAGATCCTCAACCGCACGCGCCGTGAGATGGATCAGCAGCAGCGTGAGTACTTCCTCCAGCAGCAGATGCGTACCATCCAGGAGGAGCTCGGCACCGGCCCCAGCGCTGATGATGAGATCGAAGAGCTTCGTAAGAAGGGCAAGGAAAAGCTCTGGAGCGAAGCCGTCGCTGAGATCTATGAGAAGGAGCTTCGCAAGGCCGAGCGCCTCAATCCGCAGAGCCCCGACTTCTCGATCCAGATGCAGTATCTGCGCACCATCCTCGAGCTGCCTTGGGGTGTCTTCAGTCAGGATAACTTCGACCTCAAGGGTGCGAAGGAGATCCTTGACCGCGAGCACTATGGCCTCGACCGCGTCAAGGAGCGTATCCTCGAGCATCTGGCGGTGCTGAAGCTCAAGGGCGACATGAAGTCTCCCATCCTCTGCCTCTATGGCCCTCCAGGGGTGGGTAAGACCTCCCTCGGGCGTAGCATCGCAGAGAGCCTCGGCCGTAAGTACGTGCGTATCTCCCTCGGTGGGGTGCATGATGAGGCTGAGATCCGCGGTCACCGCCGTACCTATATCGGTGCGATGAGCGGCCGTATCATCCAGAGCCTGCAGAAGGCTGGCACGTCGAACCCCGTCTTCGTCCTCGACGAGATCGACAAGCTCGCTGACGACCACAAGGGCGACCCTGCATCGGCTCTCTTGGAAGTCCTCGACCCCGAGCAGAATACCGCCTTCCACGATAACTATCTCGATATCGACTACGACCTCTCGAAGGTCCTCTTCATCGCTACGGCGAATAATATCTCTGCCATCCCCTCCGCCCTGCGTGACCGTATGGAGCTCATCGAAGTCACGGGCTACATCGCAGAGGAGAAGCTGAAGATCGCCGAGCAACACCTCGTACCGAAGGAAGCCAAGGAGCACGGGCTCAAGGTAGAGGACATCCACTTCGCCCCTGGTGCCCTCGACCTCATCATCGAGGAGTACACTCGTGAGAGCGGTGTGCGCTCCCTGACGAAGCAGATCGCTGCTGTCATGCGTAAGCTCGCTTGGGCTACCGCAGCCGAGGAGCAGCTCCCCGAGTCCATCACCCCCGAGCTCGTACGTGAGTACCTCGGCAAGACCGTCTATTCGCGCGACAAGTATCAGGGCAACGAGCACGCAGGTGTCGTCGTCGGTCTGGCTTGGACCAGCGTCGGTGGGGAGATCCTCTTCGTTGAGAGTAGCCTCCAGCCAGGGCAGTCGGGTAAGCTCATCCTCACCGGTAGCCTCGGTGATGTGATGAAGGAGTCTGCCACCATCGCCCTCAGCTATATCCGCGCTCACGCTACCCAGCTCGGCGTCGACCTCGAGGCGCTCAAGGATCAAGAGATCCACATCCACGTACCTGAGGGCGCTATCCCCAAGGACGGCCCCAGCGCAGGTATCACGATGGTCACCTCACTCGTCTCCGCTATGACCCGCCGCCGTGTGCGTGCCCACATGGCGATGACTGGGGAGATCACCCTGCGTGGTAAGGTCCTGCCCGTCGGTGGTATCAAGGAGAAGATCCTTGCCGCTAAGCGCTCAGGAATCACGGATATCATCCTCTGCCGTGAGAACGAGAAGGATATCCTTGAGATCAATGAGCATTATCTCGAGGGTCTGAACTTCCACTATGTGGACGAGATCACCGAGGTCCTCGACTTCGCTCTGCTCGACGAAGTCGTGGATAAGGCAAAGTAGACTAACTTTGTAGCTCTATGGAAGCCCGTATCAATAGCACCGAGCAGGAGTGCCGTACCATCCTCCGTACCTGTCGGGAGCTCTTCGCGAAGAAGCTCCACGACTACGGTGCGGCGTGGCGTATCCTCCGCCCAGAGTCCCTCACAGATCAGATCTATATCAAGGCTGAGCGCATCCGTGGTATCCAGATGCGCGGGCATGCTGCCGTCGACGAGGGCATCGAGCCTGAGTTCATCGGCATCGTCAACTACGGGCTCATCGGCATGATCCAGCTCGAGTGTGGCGCTGTCTCCAGCCCAGATATGAGCGTGGAGGAGGCGCTCGAGGCCTATGATCGCTGTGCGGAGAAGACCCTGCAGCTGATGCTCGCCAAGAACCACGACTACGGTGAGGTGTGGCGTAATATGCGGGTGACCTCTATGACCGACCTCATCCTCTCGAAGATCCATCGCACCAAGCAGATTGAGGATCTGCAGGGCGCGACCTTCGTCTCGGAGGGCGTCGAAGCTAACTATATGGATATGGTGAACTACGCCATCTTCTGCCTCATCAAGCTTACCCTCCCCGCAGCGTGATCCATGTGCGTCATACCCTCGCCGAAGTAGCCCGCGTCATCGTAGGGCTCGTCTTCGTAGGCTCTGGTCTCTTGAAGGCCATCGATCCCGTGGGTACCGCGCTGAAGATCTCGCAGTATCTCACCCCGATTCTCAGTCCCGCAGCAGCGGGTGCCGAGACCATCACGCTGGCGCTGTCCTTCGTGCTGTGTGGCTCCGAGTTCCTGCTCGGGGCTTTCCTGCTTATGGGGGTGTATCGCAAGTTCTGCGCTCGTCTCTCCGTGCTCTTCATGCTGGTGATGACGGCTGTGACGCTCTACACGCTCATTGCTAATCCCATCTCCGACTGCGGTTGCTTCGGTGATGCGATCCAGCTGACCCACCTGGAGAGCTTCCTCAAGAACGTTGTTCTCCTCCCGCTCTCCATCCTCGTCCTGCGCGATGCCCGAGCGCTACGCCACCTCTATTCGCGCCGTGAGCGCTGGGTGCCTGCCGTGCTCGCTGTCGTCGGGATCATCTACTTCATGGCGGAGAACTACCGTCACCTGCCTTACATTGACTTCCGCCCCTATGCCGTAGGGACGAATCTTCGTGAGGCTATCGCAAAGGAAGAAGCCTCCCTGCAACGTGTGCTTCTCGGTGCGACGAAGTACATCTACTCAAAGGACGGCAAGACGAAGGCTTTCGAAGCCTCGGCCCTCCCCGATAGCACGTGGACCTTTGTCGAGGCGCGTCAGGAAGCAGACCTGGCAAGCTACAAGCCTCGCTACGACTTCAATCCCATTGATAGTCTGGGTGAGCCCGTCATCTCGACGCTCCTCGACTCCGAGGGGATCACGCTCCTTCTCCTCTCTCCCTCATGGCGTACGGCGAGCCAAGCCGTGCTTGACGAGATCAGCGAACTCCACGAAGAGGCCAGCCGCTTAGGCTATCCCTTCTATGGCGTCACCGCCTCGACGAGCGAAGAGATAGCTCAGTGGCGTTATCTTACAGGAGCCTCCTATCCGATGCTCCAGCTCGATGCCACTCCGATACGTACCATCATCCGCTCACAGCCAGGCCTCGTCGTCCTGCGTGACGGTAAGATCATCGATAAGCGCGCCTATGCTGACTTCCCCTCCGTCGAGGGCGTCAGCACTTACCTCCGTAGTCTGCCCCAGATGCAGCCTCACGGCCCCTCTGCGACGCGCACCTACCTCCTCTGGGCGTGGGCTGCACTGCAGCTCTTAGCCTTCCTCCGCTTTTGGGCGAGAAAGCTCCACCTCACCGTCCATCTGCACATCAAGAAGCGTTTACATTTAACCAAATAATCCTCTTTATCAAAGTAACAATGAGAAAGAATATCGTCGCCGGTAACTGGAAGATGAACAAGACCCTCAGCGAAGGGATCTCCTTTATCGGCGAACTCAAGGCTGCCCTCGCTGGCAAGTCCCTCCACTGTGACGTCATCATCGGTGCTCCCTTCATCCACCTCGCATCTATCGCTAAGGAAGCTGAAGGTAGCCCCGTAGCTATCGCTGCTGAGAACTGCGCTGACAAGGCTGAAGGTGCTTACACGGGTGAAGTCTCTGCTGCACAGGTCGCTTCGACGGGTGCACGCTACGTCATCCTCGGCCACTCTGAGCGCCGTGCTTACTACCACGAAGATGGTGCTATCCTCACGGATAAGGTACGTCTTGCTCTCGCTGAAGGCCTTGCTCCTATCTTCTGCATCGGCGAAGTCAAGGAAGAGCGCGAAGCTGGCAAGCACTTCGAAGTCGTAGAGCAGCAGCTCGAAGAAGCCGTATTCTCTCTCTCTGCTGAAGACTTCGGTAAGGTCGTCCTCGCTTACGAACCCGTCTGGGCTATCGGTACGGGCCTCACGGCTTCCTCTGCTCAGGCTCAGGAGATCCACGCTCACATCCGTAGCCTCATCGCTAAGAAGTACGGCGCTCAGGTCGCAGAAGACTGCACGATCCTCTACGGTGGTAGCTGCAACGCTGCTAACGCTAAGGAACTCTTCTCTCAGCCCGACGTCGACGGTGGTCTCATCGGTGGCGCTTCACTCAGCGTAGAGAAGTTCCTCCCCATCATCGAAGCGTTCAACTAACGCTCCCTCCCTCTTTAGCCACCCCTTCCCCGCGAGGGGGTGGCTAACTCCTTTCCTCACACGCTCCCCAACCCCTCAGCGAAACTCCTATGCTCAGACGCATTCAGCTCACGCTTGCGCTCCTCGTCACGTGCCTTACCTTCGCCGCGACCCTCTCGGCGCAGACCGCACCTGAGAAGCTAAGACCACGCAATATCCTCGAAGCCCTCGAGCAGATCAATCCCGGTGAGGGCTTCGTGACGATCATCCAAGACCCCGACCTCCGTGGTGTCATCGGCAGCGCTCCCGCTCCCCGTGGCTCCTCGGTGCTGGCTCGTGATGGCAACTACTCCATCCTCTACGGCTACCGTGTCCAGGTCTTCAACAGCAACCTCCCCAACGCTAAGAGCGAGGCTTATGCTCGTGCCGAAGCTATTCGCCGCGTCGCCCCCACGCTCAGTAGCTACATCACCTTCCGCGCTCCTTTCTGGCGCCTGACCGTCGGTAACTTCACCTCACAGGAAGAGGCTCGCTCGGCTCGCGCTCGTCTTATGGTCGCTCTGCCTGCTTGGGGCCGTGAGTCCTATGTAGTCCGTGAGAAGGTCCGCATCCTCAACTACACCGAACCCCATGCCTCAGAAGAATAGCCTCCCCGATCCGTCGACACTCACCTTCGTCTCTGAGAGCGAAGAGGCTACCGAAGCCGCTCTGCGCCACCACTACCACGAGATCCTCCGCCTGCTGGGCGAAGATCCCGAGCGTGAGGGCCTGGTGAAGACACCCGAGCGTGTCGCTAAGGCCATGCGCTTCCTCACCTCAGGTGCGCACAAAGACCCGAAGGAGATCCTCCGCTCGGCGATGTTCCGCGAGGAGTATCGTCAGATGGTCATCGTCAAGGATATCGACTTCTACTCGCTCTGTGAGCACCACATGCTGCCCTTCTTCGGTAAGGTCCACATCGGCTATATCCCCAACGGCTACATCACGGGGCTCTCGAAGCTCCCCCGCATCGTCGACGTCTTCGCCCGTCGCCTGCAGGTGCAGGAGCGCCTGACGACGCAGATCAAGGACTGCATCCAAGAGGCACTCAATCCCCTCGGCGTCATCGTCGTCATCGAGGCACAGCACATGTGCATGCAGATGCGTGGCGTAGAGAAGCAGAATTCCTTCACCACGACCAGTGACTTCACGGGTGCCTTCCGCGAAGCTAAGACGCGTGAGGAGTTCATGCAGCTCATCACGCACAGCCGTCGCTAAAGGTGTAGCTTCCGCAGCATCTCCTATATAATATAGGTACGCTAAAAGCGCTCGCCCCAGCGATCCCGTATGGATCGCTGGGGCGAGCGCTTTTATATTAGCTGTGTGTAGCGGGAGTAGGCTTGCTTACTTACTGGGCTCAGCGAAGCGGCGTGAGCGAGCGAGCATGCAGGCCCCGATGAGCCCTGCACGGTCGCCGAGCGTAGCCGTGCGGATCTGCGTATCGCGCGTCACGACGCTCATCGAATAGATGCGTACCGAGGCCTCGACCTGCTGGGTAAGGTAGCCGGAGGCATCGGCTAGGCTACCACCGATGATGACGAGCTCGGGGTTGAAGACATTGATGAGGTTCGCTACCTGCTTACCGAGCTCACGGCCCAGCTCGCTGAGGACCTGCAGGCAGAGCATATCCTCCTGAGCGCAGGCGCTGATGAGGTCAGACATGCGGAGCTCACGGCCCGAGTGGACGATGGAGGAGAGGACGGAGCTCTCTCCAGCACGGATGCGCTCCTGGATCTTACGGCACATAGCCTGACCGCTGACCTCGGTCTCGAGGCAACCCTTCTTACCGCAGTGGCAGAGGATCTGGTTGTCGAAGACGGAGATATGGCCGAATTCCCCGGAGAAGCCCGACTTACCGAAGTAGATCTGCTTGTCCTGGATGATACCGAGACCGAGACCCCAGCTGATATTCACGTAGAGGACGGAGTTGACCTCCATATCCTTGGTGCAGCCCGCAGTGAACTCCCCGAAGGCCATGCCGCGTGTGTCGTTGTCGATCGAGACGCGCAGGGCGAGCTTGCTACTGAGGATCTCGGAGAGGGGACGGTCGCCGAAGAAGTTGAAGAGGCTATAGCTGTGCCCCGTGACGGGGTTGATGCGCCCAGGGAGGTTGACGTTGATGTTCAGGATCTCCTTGGGCTGGATGCCGTGGCGCGTGATGAAGCCACGGATCTCACGGCAGATCGTCTCGAGGGCCTCGGGGGTATTCTCGAGCGTATAGGGCAGGTCGTAGTCAGCGCAGATCAACTCGCTCTGCAGGTTGATCAGGCCGATGTGCATGCCCGAGCGCTTGATGTCTACGCCGATGAAGTAGCCCCCGTCGGGGTTGAGCCCGAAGAGTAGGGGGAAGCGCCCGACGCCGATCTCCAGCTTACCTTGGCTCTGGATGCAGCCTCCGTCTTGGAGGTCTTGGAGGATCTTAGAAGCTGTGGGGACGCTGACGTATAGCTCCTTGGCTATGTCCGTCATCGTGGCCGTCTTGTTGCGCAGCAGGTAATTGATCACACGGAGCTTGTGTAGCCCCTTTTTTGTCTCCTGGCTGAGGTCGTCAAGTAGTTTGGGTGTCATGTGGAGTCTGGTACTGAGGTGAGCTATTTAGGCTTCGCCTTTAGGTGGCGTAGATCCCTGAGACTTGCGGCGGTTGTTGGGGCGCTTCTTCTTGCGTGCACCCTGGGCTGCGCCTTCGCCCTTGGGGGCATCGGTCTTGCCTTCGGGGCGCTGGCCCTGCTGTGAGCTGCGGCCACGTCCGCGACCACCGCCCTTATTGCCTTGCCCTCCGCGGGGAGAAGAGCCACCACGGCCACCGCGCTCGGGGCGACGGCTGGGGTCGTAGGCGGGTGTGGGGCCGAAGGCCTCATCTACTGGGATCTTATAGATTTCCTTTTCGAGGAACTCTTCAATGCGTCCGAAGCCAGGCTGTTCCTTCTCGCTGACGAAGGTGATCGCCAGCCCCTCATCGTTGCCACCACGGGCAGTACGACCGATGCGGTGTACATAGTCCTCGGGGTCGTGGGGGATGTCATAGTTGATCACCATGCGGATGTTGTCGATATCGATACCGCGCGCCACGACGTCGGTGGCGACGAGCAGATCGATATTGCCCGACTTAAAGTTCTTCATGACCTCTTCGCGCTTCTCCTGCGTCAGGTCGGAGTGCATCTGCTCGACGCGGATGTTGAGACGAGAGAGGGCTGCGGTGAGCTCCTTGACCTTGAGCTTGGAGCTGGAGAAGATGATCGTACGTGTAGGGGGTGTTTCGCGGAAGAGCTGCGTCAGGATGGGCAGCTTCTGGCGCTCATAGCAGACATAGGCGGACTGCACGATGCTCTCGGGCGGGCGGGAGATAGCCAGCTCGACCTCGGCGGGATTGTGCAGGATGGTGCGGGCGAACTTCTTGATCTTCGGTGGCATCGTCGCCGAGAACATCACGCGCTGACAGTCCTTCGGCAGCGCACTATTGATCTGCATGATGTCCTCCTGGAAGCCCATGTCGAGCATGCGGTCAGCCTCGTCGAGCACGAAGTACGTCACTCCCGAGAGGTCTGCCTGCTGGAGGTTCATCAGGGCCAGGAGACGCCCTGGCGTGGCGATGACGATCTCTGCCCCGAGAGCCATACCGCGGCGCTGCTGCTCCCAGGCGATCCCGTCCGTACCGCCGTAGATAGCTACTGAGGAGACGGGGAGGAAGTAGGCGAAGCCCTCGACCTGCTGCTCGATCTGGATGGCGAGCTCACGAGTCGGAGCCATGATGACGGCATTGACCTTCTTAGGGTCGCCCTCGCCACGGCTCAGTCGGTTGATGATGGGCAGGAGATAAGCCGCAGTCTTCCCTGTACCCGTCTGGGCACAGGCAATCATGTCGCGGCGTTCGAGTAGAAGGGGGATGGTGGCCTCTTGCACGGGCGTGGTCTCGAAGAAGTTCATCGCTTCGAGCCCATCCAGCACTTCGTCCTCAAGATCTAATTCGTCGAAATACATTGATGCTGCTATGTTGAGTTAGAGGCAAATATATAGCTTTTCCCCCAATATCTTAATAAGTCTACGCCCCATCCTAAAATATTATCCCGAAAAAGCCCCGTATTTCTAAAAGTCCTTCGCAGTGCCTTCCCTCTGCCAGTGTCATTGGGGCGCTCTATGTGGGGTAAGGATCGTCCCTTATCCCTATAGAAGCGTCGCGGGGCACCCCATTGAGGTACCCCGCGATAGCTCCTTTGTTGAAGCTACTCTTACCGCCCTTATAGCGGCAGTGAGCTATGGTTGCTGGAGCAGCTTCTCCGTAGAGAAGATGCTCACTATGCGCCCCTTCTCGAAGAGAACTAAGTTGAAGTGCTCCTCGTCGGTCGAGCGCCCCGTGAGATCCTTGACGAAGGCTTTGTAGAAGCTGTCGTGCCACTTCGTCCCGTAGTGCGTGTAGTCGATACTTAGAATAGGCTCGGTGCGCTTCAGAAGTCCAGGCGTGAGGTCAATAGCTACATAGTAGGGCTCTGCACCGATCTTATGCGCATACGCCCCTATGGTACTCAGGGGAAGACACGCGCTTGAGGTGCAGCCGTCGGTAAAGATGTAGACCAAGGCCTTAGGCTTGGAAGCGAGTGCAGCTCGGAGCTCGGTACCATTGACGCAGAGGATCTTTCCCTCTCGATGTACCCTATCGAGGGTCTCGTCGAGGTCACGGAGCTTATTCCGTGAGAAGACGATCCTTGCTCGCTCTTCGCGGTCTAAGTACTGGTAGCCTGATGTGAGCCCGTAGACTTGGAGGTACCCCGTGAGATAGAGGCCGCCTGCTGCGATGATGAGGATGGCAAGTGTTATCCCAATGCCACAGAGTATTCGCTTCACTGTCCGATGCATGAGAGGAAGAAAATTTAATGTCAGTTGGGCTATCTAAGAAGGTGATGAAGTTCGTGCTCTCTCTCCATAGTATCAAACCCGTTGGATGAAGATTATACCACTCTCAGCAGCATATACCGATGTGGTATTCCGCTACGAATGTACGAAATAATGGCCGTGGAATAGGTGCGTCGTGTAGAGCTGTATAGTATGGCGAGGAAAGCTGTATAGCTTTTGTGACGTGACTTATATTAGGTTGTTGCTCTACGTAGGGATAAAAGTTGTGGACGAGTGGCAGAAAAGTTTGGACTACGTACGTGGCTCTAATATCTACGTGCGTGGATATTTGGACTGACGTGCCTGGTCTTTAAGACTACGTGCGTAGACATAGGAAAAGTACTGCGTGAAGGCACTTTTTCCTTCACGAGAAGGATACTTTTCCCTTCGCTGGATAAGAGGAATACTTGCGATAGGGTGAAGGGCTTGCATATCACTTCGGAGGGGCATATCGGGGAAGGGGCTTGGGTGATGAAGAGAGGAAGCGTCGTGGCGTGGTGGTGGCTGGGGAGGCTAAGGGGCGGAGATTGCGTACCTTTGGGGGAAGAAACGACTTACATATATATGATACTTACCGATGACTGGTTCACCAGCGTGAGCCATACCGAGGGTGGGGCGATCGTCCTCCTGACCGTCCGCAAGGGCCTCACTCAGTTCTTCGAGAGCGGCAAGCTCCGTGTGCGCGTGGATATCGCATGGCCTTACACCGCTGAGCCCGATGGGATGCCCGACGAAGAGACCGCACGCCTCATCGAGGACATCGAGCCCAAGCTCCGCCGCATCATGGAGAAGGACAAGCTCGCCATCCTCACGGGGAACTATACCGGCGGTGGGCAGAAGGACTGGACCTTCTATACGCGCCACCTCCCTTCCTTCGGCGAACGTCTGAATGAATGCCTTGCGCCTTATCCCACGCTCCCACTCGAGATCCACTGCGAAGAGGACCCCGACTGGAGTGACTACCACGAGATGCTGGCGCTCGAGGCCGACGACTCAGAAGAAGACTAAGCGATGGAGCAGCTCTTCCGACCCGCCTCAGCGCCTACCGATCGCCTCGTCCTCTACTTCAATGGCTGGGCGCTCAGCCCCATTGCCGTAGAGCACCTCGGCCTCCCCGAGGGTCAGGATCTCCTGCTTCTCTGGGACTACCGCACCGATGCGCTTGACTTCGACTTCTCGCCCTATCGTGAGATTCGCCTCGTCGCTTGGTCAATGGGTATCTGGGCAGCCGACCGCTTCTTCGCTAAGCACGAGGAGCTCCGCAGTCGTGTCGTCTCGGGTACGGCGCTTGCTGGTACGGGCTACCAAGTCGATGATGCCGTGGGTATCCCCGAAGCCTTCTTCCATAAGACCCTCGAGGGGCTGACTGAGGAGAATCGTGAGCGCTTCGACCGGCACATGCTCGGTGGTAAGACCTACCGCCACCTCTATGAGGAGGTGCGCCAGCGCTCTACGGAGGCGCTCTATGATGAGTTCATCCGCCCCTTCACCGTCGACCGCGATCAGCCCCGACCGCTGCCTAAGCCTGCAGCCTTCGGCCTGTGGAGCAAAGCCTTTATCGGCGAAGATGACCGCGTCGTCCCCCCGACGAACCAAGAGAACTACTGGCGCATCCAGGGCGTGCCTTTCACGCACCTCCCGAAGACGCCGCACTACCTCCTCGGCCACTTCCGCCGCTGGGAGGAGTTCTGGTAGCCCAACTTCTTTCCCCACAAACGGTATGAGCCGCCCTCTGCACTGCTGGCAGAGGGCGGCTCATTGCTTATCGTGCCTCAGCTTCTTAAGACTCAGGCATGATCCCTAGTGCATGCGCAAGCTTTTTCATCTTCTCGCTGAGTTCAGTTTCTTGGGAGTAAATAGATCGAGCTTGATTGGAGAACTCCTGCTTGTATTCTTCTCCAGCTACGCTGAGTATCAAGTCAACGTCGTGACTATTCTCATTTAGAATCTCTAGCGCTTCTGGCTTCGTCAAGAGAACCGTTGGTAGCAAGGTTGGGATTGCATTGGGCTTCTGAGATAGGTCTCCCTGCTTAATTAGATCCGTGCCATAGCGCAAAAATAAATCAGGTGTTATGTTTCTCCCCATTTCGCTATAGCGGTCGCGTGCCGTTTGTAATGCGGAGCCCCATCTTTTCCGTTGTCCATTGAAGAGTGAGACTAACTCCTTATAAGTCTCATTGGAAAGGATAATTTTTTGTTCGCTAAGCTCGGTGGTGATAACTTGCTTAAATGCCTCATAGGCCTGTGGGTAGTCGCTGTTGAGGGATATTAAGAGCTGATATTCGGTACTCTCTTCTTTGAAGTGATTCACCCAATCGTCCTGATCAAAGGATTGGAGATAGTTTCCAGCCATTTGCTTGCAGTGGGATACAATCTGTAGCTGCTGCATCTCTGTGGTGTCACTGAAGAACTCCACTGGTATTGTTTGTATCGTCTGTTTGGAGATCTTCTCAGCAAAAGAGTCCTTGAAGCGATCCCAGTCTGTAAGTAGTCGGTCTATTGGAATATCTATAGTTTGTGAGATGCCCTTGTAGTGGGGGATGACGTTTTCTATGGATAGAACTTGGCCTAGGTGGTTAGATATAAGTGCTCTAACTATACCCTTGTATAGGGGATATCCTCCCAATGAGGAATACATCAATAGTAGGTCTTCATATGTTGTGAAGATCTGGATATATTTTTGGGCTAGGTTTGTAGATAGCTCCTCGTCCTCTTCTTGTAGTATGCCATTCATAGACGAATAGGGGAAGTTATTTCCACGAGATAGGCGCATGCATAAGAGGCAGTTGTACAAGATGCTCCCTTTCTGGGATTTAGGGAATAGGGAGTTAATAATGTTATCCTCCATCACTTCTCTCATATCAGGCCTTGCACTTATTACCCTGAGGTCTATCCATTGTCGGAGTAGTATCTCTGCACTTGAGGTGTCTCTAGTTTCTTGGATTTTATCCCTTAGATTACCACGGAAAATGGACAGCTTGCTCCGGTCATTATCGGGTAGGTACTTTACGCAATCCAATGTCTCTAATTCTTCGATACTCATCTTTGATAAATGCCAGTCTACTTCGGATATGGGGCATGAGATCTTATAATCCTTGAATGAACCTTGAGCTTGTTGGACAAATTTCACAAATAACTCTGCTGTAGTCGTAGTCTCATGAAGAAACTCAATGGGGTTCAGGTATGAGTGTTTCTCTATCCCCTCTTGTAATTGGGTAATCTTGTTATAGAACTTAGGAGCATCAAAGATTTTTGGATTAGGTGCTCCAGATTCACTTATTATATAGCCGTAGGACTGAGAGTAGATGGAGGTTGTCACATCTCGTAGATACCTCTTTGCACTTTCTTCTCTAGTGTGCTTAAGGAGCTCTATCTGATACTGCTTAGGGCACTCCTCCTTCTCTTCTGGAGCTTTCATAAGTAACTGTTCCCAGAAGTTTATGGGGATTGACTTGTCTTGTTCTTCTTTCTCTTTAGCTTCTGTCTCTACTTGGGTAAAGGCAAGAGCTGTATTCTCTATATTCGTCACAGCGGCAATCGCATTCTCCAAGAGGCCCGGGAGGATGTGCTGACCTACGAGGCTCTTGAGCAATGTAGTCTCGCCCTTTTCTAGCTCACGTCTAAGCTGATCTGTGTAGACGATATCTAGAACCTCTTCAGGGGGGAGTTGGTAGTATAGCGCAGATAAATACTTCTGCGTTTTTTCGTTGCGATATTTATATGCCAAAGGTTCAAGGAAGGACAATTCTAAGAGTTCCTTCTGTGGAGATTCATTGATCTTGTGCTTCCCGATTATGAATAGCGCAATGTATTCATCTGGGATGGATGCTGAGCACGTTTCGCTTGTCGTAACACAGTCGTTGATGAAGGCAATGATCTCTCTGGGCGTTTTACTCTCCGTCAGGAGGTCGTAGATCTGGGTAATAGAGTGCTCGGGGGATAAGCTCTCCCCAAAGGCTTCCTCCCATTGGGCGGATAGGTAGCCTTTCCAGTTCGATAGGGTAGGTGGCGCAACACGGTAAACGACATCAAAAGTCTTGTCGATGAAGTCATTTCCATAGCAACGTTTATCGTCGCCGTCTTCACCCCTGAAGGCGGATATAATGTGCTTCCTGTCGAAGGGAATGATGACCCTGATGTGCTCATACTTCTCTTCGGAGAAGAAGGAATGAATCGCAGCCCAAAACTCTTGCACCTTGCTAGCTGGAAGTCGATCCATGTTATCGAACACAAGGATCAGATGAGTCTGAAGGCTCTTGTCGAGCTCCTTCATCCATTTCCGGAATTGGGTGGAGCTGGGCTCCTCGGAAAACACTACTTCATGAGTAGTCTCTTCCTTGGTGCTTTCTTGGTATAGGGATAGTAGCTTATTTAGAAATGCTTTTAAGGTCTTTTCTTCTAAGTGGAAGAATTCATAAAGAGCATAAAGGAACCCAAAGATTAGAGGGAATGCGGTGATGCCTATCCCCCACAGGGATGAATCCTCTTTGGATAGACGTTCTCCCCACTGAGAGCATAAAGGGGTTAGGATGCTCATCAACGCTAGCACTAGTATTCCTGCACTTACCTTGGGGATGGTCTTTGTGCTGGTCTCTTTCTTCTGAGCCAGCAAATCTCTTTCTTTTTTCTTCCATCCCTTCCTTTTTTCTTCTAATAGCGCATTAGGAAATTGTATGACCTTGCTTGTGAGTTCCTCCAGCATGGCGCGACGAGGCATATCGTTCTGATGTCCCCAGGCATCGTAGGTGAAGAAGATGGCTTTAGCTTCCTGCTCTTGCACCCGCTCTTCTATCATTTGGATGAGGTTGGACTTCCCAGAACCCCAACCACCATCTATCCCGATTATCAAGGAGGTTTCTGAGCTCAAGATCTTTTTGGTGATCTGTTCAGCTGTCTTCTCATGAGTCTTCCCCGCAAAGAGGTCCTTCCCGCAGGGGGCTTTGGAAATGTAGTTGTAGTGATTCTTCATTTAGTATGTATATGTATGCTTGAATCTGTATGTGAAAAGTGCTGGTATAAGATAAGACAAGAGTCGAGACTCTCATGATGAGAGAGTCTCGGCTCATTGCTTATCGTGCCTCAGCTACTAAGCGCCGTGGAACTCGTATTCTGCCTGGATGTCGATCGTCAGGTGCGTGAAGAGCGTCTCGATGAGCTGGTCAGTGACCTCGAGGGCTGAGCGAAGGACGTGGTCGGAGAAGGCTTGCAGGAGGTCGCGCGCATGCAGCGGCTGCGTCTGGTAGATAGTCAGATACTGCTCTTCCATCTCGCGCTGACGCTGGTCGGTCTCGGCTTCGAAGTCGGCGTAGACCTTCTTGATGATGGGGGCATAGCGGTTGTAGTCGACCATGCCGAGCGCCTGGACCTTGCGGAACTTCCAGTAGGCGGACTCGTGTGAAGACTCGTTCGTCCCCTTCGTGTAAGCCTTGGGGTAAGAGCGGATGCCTTCGTAGAGGGGGAGGAAGACGCTGAGGTCAGCCATCCCAAGCGCCACATAGTTGACGCATCCGATAGCCTGCGGAAGCTCGGGGCGTACCTGCAGGAGGTGCGTCTGCGTGGTGCGGAAGATGGAGACGGGGCGATAGACCTCCTTGGGGTTCTGATGGAGGTAGGGGTCGTGATCCGTACCGTCGTAGTGGAAGCGGAAGAGCTGTCTGAGGCGGCTGATGGAGATGGGCTCGGCAGCTTGGGCGAAGACGGGGAAGGTGTTCTTCGTCACGTCGTTCTTGATCGATGGGCTCAGCTGTGCCTGCAGGCCCCATACGCGGGGGTAGTTGTAGGTCGTGTCGAGCTTGACATCACGGATGTAAGCCTCGTGGAAGTCGAACTCGCCACGTGCAGGGTCGTACAAGCCGTGCTGGATGGCGAACTCAATGAGGTCGTCCGAAGCCAGATAGTTCGCGTGATCCTTGGGGTCGTACTTGCGGAAGCGGCTCTGGTTCCCCGTGACGAAGTACTGATCTTCGGGGATGCGGGTAGCGAGCCAGCGGTGTCCCGAGGCGGTCTCAAGGTACCAGATCTCGTGGCTGTCGACGAAGCCGACGCCGAAGCCTTCGGCCACTCCGTGCATCTCGATGAGCGAGCCGAGGCGTTCGACACCTTCGCGAGCGGAGTGGATGTAGGGCAGGACGATGTTGAAGACGGAGTTCTCAGCGACGCCGTCGGGTACGAGGGGGTCGGCTTCGAGGGCGCGGTCGCTACTGAAGATACTTTCGGTAGCACTCATGCCGACGCCGACGCTGTTGAAGCCAGCGCTTCCCCAGTGACCGTGGAGGTGGTAGGGGGCAAGGGCGGAGTAGCCAAGAGCGCGCTTGGGGAGGTCGCAGCGGAAGGGGCTGTCGAGAGCGACGAAGCGCTCGGGACCATGGTCGGTGTCTTCGTAGATCTCAAGGTTCTTCGCCAGGACGGCGTTCCAGTCCTCGCTACGTGCGACGATCATAGAGCCGTCGGAGGTGTGCTGGCGTCCGACGATGATGGTGGTACATTCGGATGGGTAGTCCGTGTGTAGCTGCTGTGGTTGGGTCTTCTGTCTCATGACTCTTTGTTTTTCGGTTAGGAACAGCGGGCAACTTGCGTTGTCAAATGGTACTGCAATGTTACGACTTTTTGACTGACAGTGCAATACCTACCGATAGGTATTTGCTTCTCTATGGGGGCTTTTCGTGGGAAGAGGGTGTGCGGAGGTGTCTCGAAGGCGAGTGCATCTATATGAGGGGGTGGTGTGAACCTATGTAGCTTTGTGAAGCGACCTCTATTAGGTTGTTGCTCCGCGTAGGTATAAAAGTTGCGGACGAGTGGGAGAAAAGTGTGGGCTACGTACGTGGCTCTAATATCTACGTATGTGGATATTAGGATTGACGTACCTGGTCTTAAAGACTACGTACATAGACAGAAGAAAAGCTCTATGGGAAGGCGCTTTTTTCTTCACGAGAACGATGCTTTTCCTTCGCAGGATAAGAGGAATACGCGCGATAAGGCGAAGGGCTTGTGTGTCTCTTCGGAGAGGCATATCGGGGAGCTGGGTGTGCGATGCCTTAGCACTCTAAATAGAGTACAGGACTCTCAGCAAAGTCTCATCCGTAGAGATCGGCGGATGACGGCCTCGCGGTGTATGCTCCATCCTCTGCTTGGGTGTGGGATGAGGGGTGTTGGGGTGAAGAAATATCTCACCTGCTTCGTGGTATGAATATATATAATGTACGCGCGCGAAATGGTGGGGAAAGCGCCTTGTCGTCGTATGAATTTGCGTGCTTATTTGGAAGTTTGGGTGATTTTTTCCTACCTTTGCACTCGCAAAAGAAACGAACGGCCTTGCGGTGACGCGGGTGGTTTGGCTTTTAAGAGATCTTTGAGATAATTGATATTGACAAACAGAAGTGTAGTAACAAACG